>OGJY01002626.1_pt1 | contig 17224 bp, 14 predicted proteins | sample 1572231 | NCBI WGS metagenome assembly OGJY01 (sample SAMEA2582121, study PRJEB24529) | metagenome | biome: Human gut stool | place: China | collected 2011
CTTAGAGTAAAAATGAATACCCATTAGCCGGAAATGAATAGAAAATGAATAAAAGAGTGGTGTTTCGTATAATTATGAGTTAGTATGCATCAGACACATTTTTGTAAAAAGGGAGTTAATTTATGTAAAGAAAATAATTTGGAATATATAGAAATAGATGTTCCGTCTTATCCAATAGCTATATCTTGTAAAGGAAACTATTATTTTAGAAGTGGGAGTACATCACAAAAGTTGACAGGTATTGAATTAGAAAGTTTTATTTTACGTAAAAGAGGAGCAACTTGGGATAACGTTCCATACCCATTAGTAAAAATAGAAGATTTAGATCAAAATGCTATTCAAAAGTTTAAAGAACTTGCAATTCGTAAAAAAAAATAGATAATACGATTTTAGAAGAAGATACGGAAACATTATTAGATAAACTTCATTTGATAAATAATGGTTATCTTACAAATGCTGCCTTACTTTTGTTTTCAAAAGATCCAGAGAGATATCTTACAGGTGCTTTTATAAAAGTAGGATTTTTTGAAACAGATGCTGATTTAATTTATCAAGATGAAGTAAGAGGATCACTTTTTGAACAAATTGATAAAGTTATAGAAATTATTTTCTTTAAATATATGAAAGCTAAGATTTCATATGATGGACTTCAAAGAGTTGAAGAATACTTTGTAAGTGAAGCAAGTATGAGAGAAGCTATATTAAATGCTATTGTTCATAAACAATATGAATCTGGTGTACCAATACAAATAAGTGTTTATAAAGATAAGCTCTATATTACAAATGTTGGAAAGCTTCCAGATCATTGGACAGAAGAAACTCTTTATCAAAAACATGGCTCTAAGCCCTATAATCCTAATATTGCGCATGTTTTCTATTTAGCAGGACATATTGAGTCATGGGGAAGAGGTATAGAAAAAATATTTGATTCATGTATAGAAAATGATTTATCAATGCCAAAATATTATATTAATCCTACGGATATTATGATTGAATTTGATGCACCTCAAAGATTGGTGATTGATAACTTTTCAAAGGTGACTAATAGGGTGAACGATAGGGTGAACGATACAATGAATAAGATACTAGAATCCCTATATGATGATCCTGGATATACAATTACCGAACTTGCAAATATTATGAAAATGAGTAGAAAGAGTATTTCAAATAATATTAAAAAGTTAAATGATTTAGGAATTATTGAAAGAGTTGGAAATAACAAAAAAGGATATTGGAAAATAAAGAGATAGGAGAAGGTATGTTAAAAGTAAGTAATATTGCAGTTTCTTTAGATGAAAAAGATTACGCTAAAGTTATTGCGAATACATTAAATATAAGAAAATCACAAGTAAAGAATGTAAAGATTGCTAAAAAAGCAGTAGATGCAAGAAGGAAGAATAAAGTATATTTTAATATGGGCTTTACTTTTGAATATGTCGATGAAGATCAATTATTAAAAACACATAGTAAACAAGTAAGTAAAGTTAAAGAATATCATTATGACAAGTTAACACCAAATAATCAAACAATTATGGTTGTTGGAAGTGGGCCAGCAGGATTATTTTGTGCCTATAATTTAGCGCGTAGTGGGCAAAAGGTAATTTTGATTGAACAAGGTAAATGTGTTGATGAAAGAAAAAAAGATATCGATACTTATTTAGAAACAGGTAAGTTAAATACTCAAAGTAATGTTCAATTTGGAGAAGGAGGAGCAGGAACGTTCTCTGATGGAAAGTTGACGACAGGTATTAAGGATTATCGTAAACAATTTGTATTGAATACTTTTTATGAACATGGTGCAAGTGAAGATATTCTTTACTTAAATAAACCACATTTAGGAACAGATGTTTTAATTAATGTGGTTAAAAATATTAGAAAAGATATTGAAAAATGTGGAGATGTTCGTTTTGAAACAAAATTAGTAGATATCATTATTGAAGATAATCAATTAAAAGAAGTTGTTTTAGAAAATAATGAAGGAACATATAAAGAAAAAGTAGATCAATTGGTATTGGCTATTGGTCATAGTGCGAGAAAAACATACGAAATGCTTTATCAAAAACAATTAGAAATCTCTCAAAAAGCTTTTGCAGTGGGAATGCGTATTGAACATAGTCAAGAATTTATTAATAAAAACCAATATGGAAAATTCTATGATCATCCTGCATTAAAAGCGGCTGATTATAAATTGGCGGTGCATACAAGTCAAAAAAGAGGAGTCTATACTTTCTGTATGTGTCCTGGTGGTTATGTCATGAATGCAGCCAGTGAAGAAAAAAGACTGGTTGTTAACGGGATGTCTAATTATAAACGTGATAATAAATACGCTAATAGTGCTATCTTAGTCAATGTGACACCTAATGATTTTGGTAGTTCACATCCGCTTGCAGGGATGTATTTTCAAAGAAAATTAGAAGAAAAAGCTTTTGAACTAGGAGGAAGTGATTATTCAATTCCAGTTCAAAGAGTGGAAGATTATTTAGAAAATAAAGAAAGTAAAGAAAAAATAGAAACAAGTTTAAAAAGAGTTAAAAATGCTAATCTCAATGCATTACTTCCTGAAATCCTGAATATAAATTTAAAAGAAGGACTTCTTTTAATGAATAACAAGATTAATGGGTTTACAAGTGATGCCACATTACTCGGAGTAGAATCAAGAAGTTCAGCACCAATTCGTTTTTATCGTGATGACAATATGGAAAGTAATATTAAAGGGATTCATCCAATTGGTGAAGGTGCAGGATATGCAGGTGGTATTATGTCAAGTGCAATTGATGGTTTGAAATGTAGTGAGGTATTACTCAAAGGAGAGAGATAATGTGTCATTATTTGAACTTGTTGTTATTTCAATTTCATTAGCGATGGATGCTTTTACTGTTTCGATGATGTATGGTATTTCTATGCCAAAAGGAAACATCAAGAAACAAAGCTTCATTGCTTTTTATTTTGGCTTTTTTCAGGCATTGATGCCTTTTTTAGGATATCATTTAGGATGTGTATTTTCAAAAAAGATACAAGCCTATGATCATTATATCGCTTTTATTTTTTTAATGATTGTTGGTATCAATATGTTAAAAGATGCTTTTAGTGAAGAAGAAACAAATTATAATTTTAAATTATTAGATTTAACAATTCTTGCTTTTGCAACAAGTATTGATGCTTTTGCTATTGGTATGACTTTTGCTTTTTTAGAAGTAGCTATTTATCAAGCTTTATTGATTATAGGAATTATTACTTTTCTATTATGTTTGTTTGCTTTACAAATTGGACGTTATTTAAACAACAAGTTTCAAAATAAGGCACTTATTTTTGGGGGCATTGTTTTGATTTTAATTGCTTTTAAAACATTGTTGGAGCATCTCTTTTGAAAAAAGTATATAATGAAATAGGTGACAAGTATGAAAGAAGAAGAAAAAATTATAAAAAATACTATAAAGAGAACAAAAGAATATGATCGAACACTTTCTCCCTATGCTTGTAAAACAAGTGAATGCCAAAAATTAAGAAAAGAAGAAAGTGAACATGAAGAGTTTGATATTCGTTGGCCTTTTGAAGAAGATATTGATCGTATTTTATATTGTAAATCTTATCAACGTTACACAGATAAAACACAGGCTCTTTCATTTTTTCAAAGTGCCCATATTTCTAAACGTTCAATCCATGTTCAATGGGTTTCACGTATTGCCAGACAAATAGGAAAAGGTTTGAATTTAAATTTAGATTTAATTGAAGCGGCTGCTTTAGGACATGATTTAGGACATGCTCCTTATGGTCATGTAGGAGAAAGAGCGTTGAATGAAAAACTACAAGAAAAGGGTTTTGGATATTTTTGTCATAATGCTAATAGTGTACGAAATATTCTTTATTTAGAAAGAAATGGGAAAGGCTATAATGTTTCTTTACAAGTCTTAGATGCTATTTTGTGTCATAATGGTGAAATGCTTTCTAAAAAATATGAACCAGATCGTAAAAAAACAAAAGAACAATTCTTACAAGAGTATCATGATTGTTGGCATAAAGAAAATGCCAGTCTTGAGTTAAAACCAATGACTTTAGAAGGATGTGTGGTTCGTATTTCAGATGTTATTTCTTATATTGGAAAAGATATTGAAGATGCTATGAGTGTAGGTATCTTACAAAAGAAAGATCTTCCTGAAAATGTAGTAAAAGTATTAGGAGATAATAATAAATCAATTATGAATAAATTAATTGGTGATTTGATGATTCATAGTTATCAAAAACCATATTTACGTTTTTCTCATGAAGTCTTTGAAGCATTATCTACTTTACTTTCTTTTTTAGGGGAAAAGGTCCATCATCATCCAGTTCTTGAAAAAGAAAATGCTAAACTTTCAAGAATGGTCAAAGAACTCTTTGATGTTTATTTAGAAGAATTAGAAAATAATGATCAAGATTCAAATATTGTTAAGTTTAAAAATAAGATGGTAGAAAATTATCAAAAGACGCCCAATCCATTGATTGTCTCTGATTATTTATCAATGATGACAGATACTTATGTTTTAAATGATTATGAAAGAAAATTTTTACCAATTCTTCATGGCGAAAAACTTTAATAATTATTTTATTTGGTGTAAAATATAAATATACAGGAGGGATGGCTTATGAAATTAATTATTGCTATCGTAAATTCTGATGATAGTTCATCAGTACAAGCCGCACTTACAGAAGAAGGATACTTCGTTACAAAATTATCAACAACAGGTGGATTCTTAAAGAAAGGAAATACAACATTCTTTATTGGAACAAATGATGATAAAGTTGAACATGCTGTAGGTATTATTAAAGAAAATTCTAAAAAACGTGTAGAAAAAGAACCTACTGTTCCACCTACTGAAATGGGAGAATTTTTTACTCCAATCATGGTAGATGTACTTGTTGGTGGAGCAACAGTTTTTGTATTAGATATTGAACAATTTGAAAAATTTTAGAAAAAGGACATTGTCCTTTTTTTTTAATCCTTTATAATGTTTGTGGGTGAAATTATGTCTATCAAATTATTAAATGAAAAAAGAATGGATGAATTAATACAATTTATCCATCAAGAAGAAATAACAAAAGAATATTTAAAACAAAATCAAAAGGTTATTTATGTCAATGAAAATCAAAATATCAATGGGGTTATTATTTTTGATGTTATCAAAAATGAAATAGAACTTTGTTTAGGAACTGATGAAATTAAACAACAATTAATAGCAGTCATTAAAAAAATAGCTCTAAAAGATATCATTTATCAAAATAAAATCATACAAATAAAAACAAAAAAACAATTTAAACACTATGAAGAAGTCTATGACTTTATTCATCAACAAAAAGATCGTGTCTATAGTTTAGATAACTTTAAAAAATATATGCAAGAATTTTATAATATCCAACATGCTTTAAAATGTATCCATGTTTGTGGAACAAATGGGAAAGGTTCGACTGTTAATTACATGAAAGAAGTTTTAAAAAAACAGGGATATACTGTAGGAACTTTTACTTCACCAGCACTTATTTCTAGGTTAGATGTCGTACGTATCAATGATGAATGGATCAAGGAACAATTTATTGTTGATGTTGCTAATAGATATGTGGATAATTGGTTAAAGTATGAGATTTCTTTATTTGAAATAGAGGTCTTTATTTCAATTCTTTACTTTATTTATCAAGGTGTTGACTATGCCATTTATGAGGTTGGATTAGGTGGAGAGTTAGATGCAACGAATATTATTTTACCAATGGTTTGTGTTAATACGAATATTGGTTTAGATCATATGGATTATTTAGGTGATAGCTATGAAAGTATTGCTAGAGCGAAAGCGGGAATTATTAAAGAGCATGTTGATTTTATTACCGGAGAACATAAACAAGAATGTGTTGATATTTTTAGAGATACTTGTGAAAAGCATCATAGTCATTTGATACGTTTAGATCGTATACATGATTTACAAGATGGTGAAAATGTTAAATATACATATAAGGATTATAATGTTGTTTTAAATACACCAGCTCTTTATCAAATTGAAAATAGTGCTTTAGCATTAGAAACCTTATTATATTTAAAGGAACATCATTTTATTGAATTAGATGAATCTTCAATTGTTGAAGGTTTATTTGAAGCTAAGTGGGCAGGACGTTTTGAAATCATAAGTGAAAAACCACTGATTATTTTAGATGGGGCCCATAATCGAGAAGGTGTTGATGAACTCTATCGTTCTGCACGTAAATTACATAATTTAAAAATCATCTTTTCAGCATTAAGAGATAAAGATACGGACTATATGATTGAAAGATTATTAGATTTGACGTATGATATAACCGTCTGTGAATTTAAACATCCACGTAGTCAAAGTGCAAAATTATTAGCAGGGGACTATCCGGTAAAAATTGAACCGGACTTTAGAAAAGCTTTAGACGATATTTATTTACAAGAAGGAACATTTTTGATTACGGGATCATTGTATTTTATTTCTGAAGTAAGGAAATACTTATTACAAAAGATTCATAGCAAATAATAAAGAAGGAGGAGTCTACTTTTAGTAGCAATTGTGTACGGTTTTATATCGGAATTAACGCCCGTGGACTAGCAAGAGGACGAAGCGGGAAAGCATATGTACGGTTTTATATCGGAATTAACGCCCATGGACTAGAAAGAGGACGAAGTGGGAAAAAACATATGTACGGTTTCTTACCGGAATTAACGCCTGTGGACTTATAAGAGGACGAAGCAGGAACAATTGGTTTTTTTAAGTAGCAATCAAACGATGATTCAAATTATTTTAGGGGTTATTATTGTTTCGATTGGGATATTTGTTTTTTATAAATATCCAATGAAAAGCGATGTGCGACAAATGACATTGGGGGCTTTATTTGTCATTCTAGCTATTATTTTAAAAAGGTTAGCTGTGATGGTACCTTTTCTTGGCTTTCCAAGTTTAAAAATTACATTAGAGGTATTACCTTTAATCGTTGCTGGTTTAACATTACAACCAGGGTATTGTTTTATAGTTTCTATCGCCACAGATTTTCTAGGTCTTGTTCTAGCAAATGCTGGAGGATTTCCTTTCTTAGGATTTACTTTAAATGCGGTTTTACAAACTGAAATACCATGTCTATTAAAGATTTATTTAAATGAAAAAAATGAAAGATTATTAGAAAGAATTGTAAAAATAGTAATGGTCATTATTTCGTTACTAGGATGTCTTTATGTTTTTAAAATCAATGAAGTTAATATTTCAGGATCTTCATATCAAGTAACATTACCAATTAAATTTACAATCTTTGTCATCATTGCAGCAATGCTTACTATTCTCTTTGTTTTTATAAGATATTATAAAAATAAACTCAAAGAAAAAGATTTATGCTTATTTCATTTAAGTATTCTATCAGTTGTGGCTATTGAACTAACAGTAACGATGTTTTTAACACCATATTGGTTACAAACAATGTATGGAATACCATTCTTTGCATCACAATTTGTAAGAATTTTAAAATCATGTGTGATGATACCTGTAGGTATTATCATTGTATATACAATGAATCGAATGATTCAAAAAGTTATTAGATAAAGTTTTGGATATTGTCCAAAGCTTTTTATTTTGTACCAAAAATAAAAGATCAAATTAATAAAGAAAATTTGATAATTTTTGACAAATTTATAGCAAAAATCACAAAACGGGCAATTTGTTGTACTTAAAATTAAAAAACAGGACAATTGGTGTATTGTGTAGATGGAGGTGTTGCTTTATGCATAGAAAAAGTTCGATTTCTATTAGAGAATGGCTTGAAAATTCTAATAAAGCACTTTTAGTAACGGGTATAAGACGTTGTGGGAAATCTATTTTGCTTAAGCAGATTATGGATGAAATGAAAGAGGATCAAGGTGTTACCGATGATCATATTATATATATGAACCTGGAAGATATGAAATACGCATTTATAAAGAATGCGATGGATTTGTATGGGTATGTGGAGAAACTTATCGTTGATGAAGAAAAGTATTACATTTTCTTAGATGAGATTCAGATGGTTGAAGAATTTGAACGGGCTATAAATTCTTTTCACGCAACAAAAAATGTAAGTATTTTTATCACGGGTTCCAATAGCTGGCTGTTGTCGGGAGAATTAGCAACATTGTTATCCGGAAGATACGTGAGTTTTCGGGTGATGCCGTTTCGTTTTCAGGAAATGTGTGAGATGTTGGGAGTAAAGAAAGAAGAAGCGTCTGAAAAAGAATTTATGGGCTATATTACATGGGGCGTAATGCCACAGCGCTTTTATTTTAAAACCGAAGAAGAAACTAAAGTGTTTATGACAGATTTGTATGATTCTATTGTGTTGAAGGATATTTTCTGGCGAGGTCAGGTGAGGGATGTAGATGCACTGAACAGACTGTTGGAATACATTGTATTGAACTCTTCGCAGACATTTTCTCCAACATCGATTGCCAAGTATTTTGAAAGTGTAAATCGAAAAGTAGCACCGGATACTATAATAATTATATGGAAAAGATAGTTGCAGCGATGGTCATGAATAAAGCAATGCGCTATGCTATCCGAGGAAAAAGGGTATTGACCAGGTTTGATAAATATTATCTGACAGATGTAGGGTTTGGAAAAATCAAAAATACAGATTCAAGACAGAAATAGGTGGTCTTATAGAAAATGTTGTATATAATGAGTTTTTAGTTCGGGGATATGAAGTATATGTGGGAAAAACGACAAAGGGTGAGATTGATTTTGTAGCAGTGAAAGACGGAAAGAGTATTACCAGGTCGCATATTTGCTAGCAACGGAAGATGTCATAGAAAGAGAATTTGGGGCATATAAGGATATTCAAGATCATTATCCGAAATATGTACTTTCCATGGACAGATTTGATTTTTCAAGAGAAGGAATCATACATCAGAATATAATAGATTATTTGATGGAAAGGTAAAAAACCCGTTGACAGATTCGAAAGAATCGACTATATTAACTTTAATAAAAGGGAGTAACTGGCGCCTGTAAGTCTTGCAAAGTAGAAAATCAGGCGTTTGCGATGTCGTCAGTACGATGAGTGATCATCCGTATCGTAATGAAATGGTGAGACTTTTATTGCATATTTTTGGTGTGCAATAAAGGTCTCTATTTTTGTACACCAGATGAGCCATAATAGGAAAAAGGAGGTACAAATTATGTTGACAAATGAGCAGGCGAAGGAAAATCTAAAGAAATACGGACCGAATGAACTGGAAGAGGGAAAGAAAAAAAGCGTCTTTCAAATATTTTTAGAACAGTTCAAGGATTTTCTTGTAATTATTCTGATCATCTCCGCGGTGATCTCAGGATTTCTTGGAGATGTGGAGAGTGCGATTGTAATTTTTGTAGTTATTACGATGAATGCGATTCTTGGAACGGTGCAGACGGTGAAGGCAGAGCAGTCGCTGAATAGTTTGAAGCAGCTGTCGGCACCGGATGCGAAAGTTGTGCGTGACGGGCAGTTGATGCAGGTGCCAGCGAAAGAAGTGACCGTCGGTGATGAAGTGATTGTGGAGGCAGGAGATTTAATTCCGGCAGATGGAAAGTTACTTACAGTTGCAAGCCTTAAAGTGGACGAAAGTGCACTGACAGGTGAGAGTCTTCCAGTGGAGAAGTCTTTAGATGAAGTGCCGGAGGGCGCAGCACTCGGAGATCAGACAAATCGTGTATTTTCCGGAAGCTTCGTGACTTTTGGGCGAGCATCTTTTGAAGTAACGGAAGTCGGAATGAGTACGGAGGTCGGTAAGATTGCCGGACTTCTGAAAAATGCATCAGAGAAGCAGACACCGCTTCAAAAGAATCTGGATGATTTTGGTAAGAAGTTGTCTATTACAATCCTTGTATTTTGCGGAATTTTATTTGCCATCAGCGTGATTCGCGGAGAATCGATTGTAAATGCATTTCTATTTGCGGTAGCGCTGGCGGTGGCAGCTATCCCAGAGGCGCTTAGTTCTATCGTGACCATCGTGCTTTCCTTTGGTACACAGAAGATGGCGAAGGAGCATGCAATCATCCGTAAGCTTCAGGCGGTTGAAGGACTTGGCAGTGTGTCAATCATCTGCTCTGATAAGACGGGAACTTTGACGCAGAATAAAATGACTGTGGAAAATTATTATGTAAATGGTGCGAGTGTCTGTTCCGAAGAGATTGATCTGAAGGATCTGGCACAGCAAGAGTTACTGATGTTCAGTATGCTTTGCAACGATTCTACAAATCACGATGGTCAGGAGATTGGGGATCCGACGGAGACAGCTCTTATTAATCTTGGCAGCCTTTTGGGAGAAGATTATGCACAAGTACGTGATGAACACCCAAGGCTTTCCGAGGTACCGTTCGACAGTGACAGAAAACTTATGTCCACGGAACATTTTATAGACGGACGGTACGTTATGGTCGTAAAAGGTGCGGTCGATGTGCTGCTTGATCGCATGAGTCACATTCAGGATGGAGATATTCTAAGAAAGATTACAGAAGAAGACCGCGTCAGAATTGAAGTGCAGAATAAACATTTTTCAGAAAACGGACTGCGAGTTCTTGCATTTGCATTTAAGACGCTGGAACAGGAGCAAGGGCTTACATTAAATGATGAAAATGACCTGACATTCCTGGGACTGATTTCCATGATGGATCCGCCGAGAGTGGAGTCTAAAGATGCAGTCGCAGAATGCATCAAGGCTGGAATCAAACCGATCATGATTACAGGAGACCATAAAGTAACAGCAGCGGCTATTGCCAAACGAATCGGAATTCTGGAAAATATGTCGGAAGCCTGTGAAGGTGCGGTTATTGAGGATATGACTGATGAAGAACTTCAGGATTTCGTACCACAGATATCCGTCTATGCGAGGGTTTCACCGGAGCACAAGATCCGTATTGTGCGGGCATGGCAGGAGCGTGGAAATATCGTGGCAATGACGGGAGACGGAGTGAATGACGCTCCGGCACTGAAGCAGTCAGATATCGGAGTTGCCATGGGAATTACGGGAAGTGAAGTGGCGAAAGATGCGGCAGCTATGGTGCTGACGGATGATAACTTTGCAACGATTGTCAAGGCAGTGGAAAATGGACGAAACATTTTTCAAAATATTAAAAATGCGATTCAGTTCTTGCTTTCTGGAAATTTTGCAGCGATTCTTGCAGTTTTGTACGCATCACTTGCAAGTCTGCCGGTTCCATTTGCACCGGTACATCTGCTGTTCATCAACCTTCTGACAGACAGCCTGCCGGCGATCGCACTTGGACTGGAGCCGCACAATCCGGAAGTGATGAAAGAAAAACCGCGTGCCATGGGAGAGTCCATTTTGACAAAACCATTTCTTACAAGCATCGGAGTGGAAGGTCTGTGTATCGGAATCATGACCATGACAGCATTTATGATCGGATATCGCGATGGAAATGCAGTGCTGGCAAGTACGATGGCATTTGGAACACTTTGCAGTAGCCGTCTGGTTCACGGATTTAACTGTAAGGCAAACAAACCGATCATTTTTACGAAACGATTCTGGAATAACACTTATCTGATCGGAGCATTTGTACTTGGCTGGCTTTTGATTACAGGAGTACTGATGATCCCAGCACTTCAGGAAATGTTCAAAGTGCAGACACTGACGGTGGCACAGTTGATGACTGTATATGGACTGGCACTTTTGAATCTGCCGGTTATTCAGCTGCTGAAATGGATTAGAACACGAAAGAAATAGAGGATTTGACAGGATATTGAATAAAGGAAGGAACTGAATGGAACTGAATAAGGAAAATATGCGGAAAATCCGGAAGCTGATTTTGTTCACAGCACTGCTGATCGTGGTGCTGTGGAAATATGAAGAGGTGTTGGAGGTACTGGGATATGTGGGACATCTGATCTTTCCGTTTCTGCTTGGAGGAGCCATTGCGTTTGTATTGAATGTACCGATGAACTTTATCGAGCGGCACTTGTTTATGGAAAAAGTAAGAAAAAATAAAGTGTCAGATAAGCTTGCAAGACCGGTGAGTCTGTTGAGTGTACTTTGTATCGTAGTTGGCGTGTTGACGGTAGTAATCTTTGGTGTTGTACCTCAGCTTGTAAATACATTTGGAAATCTGGGGCAGAGTATTACCCAGTTCATCCCACATGCACAGGCGTGGGGGGAAAAGAGGTCTTTCATGGAAACAAGGAGGTTGTCGAACTGATCAACAGTGTACAGTTTGACTGGGACAAGATTGTGGAGACACTGATTGATTTCCTGAATAATGGTGCTGGAAATATGCTGAGTTCGACACTCACCGCTGCAAAAAGCATTATCAGCGGAGTTTCAACATTTGTCATAGCTTTTTTATTTGCAATTTATATTTTGCTGCAGAAGAAAAAGCTTGGGATACAGGCGAAAAAGGTACTGTTTGCATTCATACGAAGAGGTCGTGCGGAGGCTGTGGTGGAAGTCTCTTCCCTTACTTACAGCACATTTTCAAGCTTCCTGACCGGACAGTGCCTGGAGGCTGTGATTCTCGGAAGCATGTTCGTATTGGCCATGACAATCTTCCGGCTGCCGTATGCACTGCTAGTGGGAATCTTTATCGCATTTACCGCACTGATACCGATCTTTGGAGCATTTCTTGGCTGTGCGTAGGGAGCATTTTTAATCTTCATGGTCGATCCGATGAAGGCACTTATGTTCATCGTGTTGTTTCTTGTGCTTCAGCAGATAGAAGGGAACCTGATTTATCCGCATGTGGTAGGTAATTCTGTAGGGTTACCGTCCATCTGGGTGCTGGCAGCGGTCAGCATCGGAGGCAGCCTTATGGGAGTAGTTGGAATGCTGATATTTATACCGATTGTGTCGGTGGCATATGCATTGTTCCGGGAAATTGTGTATTTGAAGCTGAAAAAACAGGGTGTAGATCCGGCAGAGCTGGAGGTTTAATAAAGACAATTAAGTCAGACCATTGAAGTGCTTATGTGTAGAATAATGTAAAAAATTAAGAAAAGTTCGTGTAGTTTAGTGTAAAAAAACGATAAAAATACATTGATTTTTACACGAATAATTCATATACTACCTGACTTTAGAAGTTCAAGACAAAAAAATGGTGCTAACTCGTTAACCTAGCGAGTATGCATCATTTTTATTTGTCTATCTGCAAGATAGTAATTTGTAAGTGGCTGATTGAGTTTTTTGCCAAGTTCTGTTATGAATTCAGAAGCTCGAGTTATATTGATGTATTTTTTATCATTTACTTTGACTAGCCTAAAATTTCTATAGAATTCACATATCTTTGATGTGCTGTATTTATTATCCAGAACTTTGAACTGTAATATTCTTGTAAGTAAAATCGTAACATAACATATTAAGAAATGTCCCTTGATACTGTTTTCTTTTTGAAGATATACAGGACGTGCATCAAGTTCACTTTTCATTACTCTAAATGACTCTTCGATTCTCCACAAGTTATGATAGGCATCATATATTTCAACATCCTTCATTTTTATTTCAGAAGTAACAAGCATATTATATCCTGCAAGGTCTCTGTCTTTTTTTATTGCTTCTTCATTTAATGTTACTATAGGATGATCACCATCGTTTGATGTAATAGTTATATATTTTCCAGATTCTCCATATTCACTTTTTTTAGCGGAATATGTTTTTAAATTTCTTGCTTTTTCAACCATCTTATCGATTTCCATAAGTTTTTTTCTTGCAAGTTTTGGATTGTAGGTACAGACTCTTTTTTCTCTTATTGTTTTTTTGACAATCTTACCATCATCATCTTTATAAGAATAGTCAAAATCTTCAATACATGACTTGTATCTGTATACTGTATTTCCATATTCATCCTTTACATCTTTATAATCATTATTAAGAAGTACCCATACCTTTTCTTTTTCAGAAAGCTGTTTTACAGATTTTGAAAATATATATCCATCACTGTTATTGACTGCCTGTATTATATTTCTTGCGCAGTTCAGCCCTTTATCGGCTATCTGAATAGTTCTTCCAGAGATATTGTTTTGATTTTTCATATCCTGAATGATGTTTCTCAATATTGGTTTTTCAGATTCGTTTCCAGGATACATCTTCTTGCCGATAGGAATCATATTGGCATCAAGGAGGAGCCCCATACCAACAATAGAATCATTTTTATTCTCTTTGGATGGACCGCGTCTTTGAAAGTCATTTTCCTTATCGATTTCAAAGAAGAAGTTGGTACAGTCAAAAAAAGAATGAGAAGTATCCGTACCATAGTTTTCTTTGGTGGCTACAGTAAATATTTCAACCAGCTTTTCATATTCGCTGCCAACGAATTCTACAGCGTCAAGAAGCTGATCATAGGAATAGTTCATTTCCTTAAATAAAGAAGGAAGAACATCATGAAAAGTCTTGTATTTAGAACAGGGCGCAACAGCTCTGGCAAATACAAGTGATGAAAAAATGTCAAAGACATTGAACTGAAAATTCCTGTTGGACTGTAAGAAGCCAAAGTGCTGTTCAACATCCAGGTTATTAAGGATATTGGCCAGAGGGAAATAGCCAAGATATTTTTCAGGAGAAATATCGGAAATAAGTTTTTCAGTTTTCTTTTGGACTTCTTTTTCCATTTTCTTTTCAGCATTTGGATTGTCTAATACAATTATTTCCATTTTATCTTTTAATTATGGAATGAAAGATAGAAAAAGAATAGATGAATGTATTAAGTTTGGTATTGTTGATACAATCATTGTTTCTTTAATGATTACTTTATTATTTGAACTTCTTGCCCATCCATTATCACAATTATTTGGATTATCAGGAAGTACACAAGAAATGATTGATATTTGTAGTACAGCTTTACATATAGCAAGTCTGGGATTTGTTTTTATGGGTATTTCTGTCGCGATTCAAGGTGTCTTACAATCTATTGGTTATGCCATTAGACCTTTAATTATTGCTTTACTTCGCTTGGTTATTTTTGTATTTCCAATAGCCTACTTCTTTACTTTAACAGAAAATGTAACAACACTTGTTTGGTGGACATTTCCAATTTCTGAATTGTTGACAGTTATTGTTTCATTTATTATCTTGAAAAAATCATATAATGAAAGAATAAGCCCTATTAAAAATGAAAGTATAACAAATAATTTAGTAATTGCTATTTCAAGAGAACATGGCACAAATGGAAAAGAAATTGCGAGACAAGTCGCTAAAGAATTAAACATTGAATTTTATGATAAAGAAAGAATCAAAGAATTTGCTCTTAAACATGGATTTGTAAGTAATAAAGAAAGTGAAGATTATATTTATAGTCAATTCTTATCATTAGACATCAATAAAAATTCAATTATTCTTTTATCAAATGTTATTAAAGAAATTGCGAAGAAAGGAAATTGTGTTATTGTTGGAAGAGCTGTAGATTATATTTTAAAAGAAGATGAAAAATTAGTAAGAATCTTCTTATATGCTCCTTTAGAATATCGTCTAAATAAAGTAATGGAAATTTATCATGATAGTCATGAGGATGCTCTTCGATATATTCATAAATCGGATCATTCTAGAAAAAGTTATTATGAAGTTATTTCTAATAAAACATGGGGTGATAAATCAAACTATGATTTATGTTTAGATTGTAAATTAGGAAATGAAACAATCAAAGATATTATTTGTAACTATGTTAAATCTTTAAATAAATAAAGAAGTCTTTCAAAAAATGAAAAGACTTCTTTTCTTTTAAAGATATTCTATATAATGTCTTTTACGAGGGAGGGCTTATATGAGTAAATTAAGAGATCATTATTTATTTCATGCAGGTATTTCATGTTTTTTTTATTTAGGGTATGGTGCCTTTACAGTTGTTTTGTCAATGTATTGTCAAGATATAGGAATGTCAGCCTCACAAATTGCTTACATTGTATCCTTTGCACCACTTTTATCTATTGCAACACAACCATTTTTTGGATACTTGGCAGATAAGTGGCAATCACCAAGAAAAGTATCTATTTTATTATCATTTGCGAATATACTTTGTATGTTTATTTTTGCAATTAGTCGTAATTTTTGGATTTTACTTTTATCATCAGGTCTAGCAGTATCTTTTATGAATGCGGTTACTCCTTTAACAGATCGTATTGGTGTTTCTTCACCTTATCAATTTGGTAAGATTCGTTTATGGGGTTCTGTAGGTTATGCCATTATGGCACAAGTCAGTGGACTTTTATATCAATATATTTCACCATTTGCTAACTTCATGGCTGGTATTTTAGGAACATTAATTACCATTATTTGTATTTATATGGTTTCTGATCCAAAGCTTTCAGAAGTTCCTGAAAAAGAAGAAAATAAATTATCGACAGTTGTTGTTATGAAAGAGCTTGTTCATAATATACCATTTATGCTCTTTCTAGTGATTTCATTTTTCTTTTGGGGAGCATGCTCCACAAACTTTAACTATTTATCATTATTTATTAAATCTCAAGGTGGAACAGCTTCACAAGTAGGAACCTACCAACTTTTTGCGACATTATTTGAAATTCCGATGATTCTAGCAACAGACTATATCGTTAAAAAGATACCTTATCGTTATATCATGATGTTTGCGATTATCATGTCAATGATCAATTTTGCATGGTATGCAACTTTACCTTCTGTTAATATGATTATTTATGTTTTTGTATTTAAAGGTTTTTCTACTGTACTCTTTACGATGATTACTGTAAGATTAGTAATGGTTTTAGTAAAAGAAGAATATGTCTCTACAGCCTATGGAATTCAAGCTATGCTTGGTAAAGGCGTAGGTGCAATGCTTTTCCAATTAATTGGAGGTAGAATTATTGATTCCATAGGAATGAATGGTTTCTATTTATTCTTATTTGCAGGAATTACGATTGCTTTTGTAGTGACACTTTTCTTTAGAATGCCTAGGAAAGTGAGAGTGTAGTATGTTAGAATTAAATGCTGTTATTTTTGATATGGATGGTTTGATGATTGATACAGAACCTGTAGGAAAGATGTTGGTGAAAACATCTCATGAAAAATTTGGTTATGAAATTACTGAAGAAATGTTTTATCATTTGATTGGTACAAATGAAAAGACATCAAAAGCTTATTATCATAGTGTTTTTGGTGAAGATTATCCTTATCAAAAGATTAAAGATTATCGAGATCAATTAAGAAAAGAATATTTTAATAGTCATCCTTTAGAAGTAAAAAAAGGTTTATATGATTTATTAGAAGATTTAAAAACGAAAAATATTAAAATGG
>OGJY01002648.1_pt1 | contig 17071 bp, 16 predicted proteins | sample 1572231 | NCBI WGS metagenome assembly OGJY01 (sample SAMEA2582121, study PRJEB24529) | metagenome | biome: Human gut stool | place: China | collected 2011
AACCTGTCGGGGTAAATCCGTCATATTATAAAGATACAAAAAAGGGTATGGCACTTACCGCAGCGGCAGGACCGCTTGCCAATTTGATTATGGCTTTTGCGGCATTGCTTATATATGCGATACTTCACGTTTTATGTATAAAGCTCGGTTTCGGTACAAGCGTTCTAAACGGTGTTGCAACTTTTGCACAGCTTTTTGCGATAAGAAATCTATGCTTTATGGTGTTTAACATAATTCCGATACCACCGCTTGACGGTGCAAAAGTACTTGGAATGTTTCTTCCGAACAAAGCATATTACACTATGCTGAGATACGAAAGATATTCTATGCTTTTAATTATGGTGCTTTCGCTTACCGGCGTTTTGAACGGCATAATCGGAACAGGTGTGAATTTCTTCTTTAACGGAATTATCAACCTGTTAAACAGTGCGATTAACTTGATATTATAGGGTGAAAAATGGATAAGATATTATATAAGCTTGATACGTTTGAAGGTCCGCTTGATTTGCTTTTGACGCTTATACAGAAAAACAAGGTCAGTATATACGACATACCGCGTCCATTCTCTCAGGGTCCAGCTGCTAAGCAGGTTATCTTCCTCTCAGCAGATGCATTCGGTGTATTGCCACCAGTATCTATCTTGAACGCTGAGCAGACTAAGTATTACTTCCTCTCTGGCTTTACTGCTAAGTTGGCTGGTACAGAGCGCGGTATCACCGAGCCTACTCCAACATTCTCTGCTTGCTTCGGTCAGGCATTCTTGGAGTTGCACCCAACTAAGTACGCTGAGGAGTTGGTAAAGAAGATGCAGAAGTCTGGTGCTAAGGCATACTTGGTTAACACAGGTTGGAACGGTACAGGCAAGCGTATCTCTATCCGCGATACTCGTGGTATCATCGACGCTATCCTCGACCACTCAATCGACGCAGCTCCTACAAAGACTATCCCATTCTTCAACTTCGTAGTTCCTACACAGTTGGAAGGCGTAGATCCTAAGATCCTCGATCCACGTGATACATACGCTGAGGCTTCTCAGTGGGAGGAGAAGGCTAAGGATTTGGCTGCTCGTTTCATCAAGAACTTCAAGAAGTATGAGACAAACGAGGCTGGTAAGGCTCTCGTTGCTGCTGGTCCACAGCTCTAATTCGACATTTCGAATTTATACTAAATATGGAATCCCGTTTCTCGCAAGAGAGGCGGGATTTCTTCGTTTTTACGCCTCGAAATCACTAAAAAACTTAAAAAATGCGCCTAAAATGAATAATTTGCATAATAATAAGGAGAAAAGGTCGAGTTTTTAAAGAATTCTCAGTAAATTTGCAGCTAAAAAGAAAAATTGGATAGAATGAAAAGTAAATTTTTAGCTTTTATAGCACTTGTTGCAGCTACTTTGTCGCTCTCTTCATGCTTGAACAGCGACGAGACGGTAGTAGAATATACAAATGATACAGCCATCACGAGTTTCTCTTTGGGAAAGCTCGGTAGATACACGAAGACTACTGCAGGCAAGGATACTCTGATCGCTGATAAAGTGAATGGAGCTAACTATAAATTTTATATAGATCAGGTTAACCGCCAGATCTATAACGTAGATTCCTTGCCTACCAAGACAAGGACCGCTGCCGTATTGGCTACCATCAGTAGCAAGAACAGCAGCCCTATCTTCATCATGCACAAGAATTGCCCTGAGAAGATCGACTCGGCAAAGTATTATTCCAGCACCGATTCCATCGACTTCTCTCAGCCACGAATGGTTCGTGTATATAACAACTCGCTCAATGCCTACGTTACTTACACCGTAAAGGTGAACGTGCATCAGCAGGAAGGCAATGAGTTCAACTGGCAAGCCAAGGCTCAGTTCAATGAGCAGCTCGCTGCACTCAGCGACTTGAAGGTGCTTGCCCTGGGAAGCCATATCTATGTATTCGGCAAGACCCTCGGGGGAATGAAGATATACGAGAGTGCTGCAAGCGATGGTAACAACTGGGTTGAGGTAACAGCCAACCAGACTTTCGCAGCTGCCGATTATCAGAACGCCGTGCAGATGCGCGATCAGCTCTACATCCTCTCTGATGGCAAGGTGTATGCTTCTGCCGATGCTGTAACCTGGAATCAGGTAGGCGAGGATAGTCAGCTCAAGCAGTTGGTAGGTGCCAGCAGCAAGTATCTCTATGCCTTCACGGCTACAGGCATCTCCGTATCCAAGGATAAGGGAGCCACCTGGACAGCCCAGAAGATAGATGCAGACTATAGACTCCTGCCAACCCAGAACCTGAGCATGAATGTTTCTACCATCGCTTCTGTGAAGAATGTAGAGAATGTTCTCCTGCTCGGTACCCGTGATGCAAGCTATGGCGATACCATCGCTACGCTCTGGAATCATGTGGCTGATTACTCTGCCAATGCTCCAGAAAGCGCATGGAACTATATAGAATATGATGCTTACCAGAGTGGCAAGATGCCAATGATGGATCAGGTGCTCGTTTGCGGTGCAGATTCTGGCTTCGTAGCTCTCGGCAGCAACGGCAAATGGTATAAGAGCAAGACCAACGGACTGACATGGGGTGTAGATTCACTCGTAACCATGCCAGCCGGATTTTCTGCTACCACCCAGCGCTTCGGCTTCTGCCGCGACAAGGACAAATTCTACTGGGTAGTAAGAAACGGCAGCGTATGGAAGGGCCGCTTCAACAAGGATGGCTGGAGGATCAAGGACCCGACCATCTTCGAATAAGACCCTCGGGAATCTATTCATATCGCATAAGGTATAGACATGAGGAGAAACTTGTGTAAATGCTTGTTGCTGCCGGTCTTGTTCCTCTTGCCATTGCAGGTGATGAGGGCACAGGACGATTACCAGTATCGTCTGGAGATGGGGGCCGGCGTGGGACTGGTTGCCTATGAGGGCGACCTGAACGGCAATATTCTTGCCCATCAGCAGCCGATGGCTGCCATCGTGGGAAGATACAACTTCGATCCCTACAAGGATCTGCGGTTCAACCTGGGGCTGGGCAAGCTGAAAGGCTCTAACGACAAGGTGAAGACCGATTATCCCGACCTGGATGGGAAAGCCTACTCCTTCAGCAATACCCTGGTGGATATGAGCCTCGTCTTCGAGTACAATTTCTGGCCTTACGGCACAGGCAGGGACTACCGAGGAGCCAGGAGGCTGGTGCCTTTCATCTTCGGAGGTCTGGGAGCCACCTTTGTGAAAGGAGATCAGAAGAATGTATTTACCGCCAACGTGCCTTTGGGCATCGGGGCGAAATACAAGATAAACGAACGGATGAACGTAGGCGTAGATTGGAGCATCCATTTCTCGCTGAGCGATGAACTGGATGGGGTGAAAGACCCTTATGGCATCAAGAGCAGCGGACTCTGGAAAAACCAGGACTGCTACTCTATGCTGCAAGTCTCGTTCACCTACAGCTTCAGCGCAAAGTGTAAAACGTGTAATAAAGAAGAATAAGAACTCTTAATTAAAGAATAAGATATGAACAACTTGGATATGAACAGAATACCTGAGCACATCGCCATCATCATGGATGGCAATGGACGCTGGGCAACAGAAAGAGGTAAGGATCGCAGCTACGGCCATCAGGCTGGAGTTGACGCAGTGCGTTGCATTACATCAGAATGTACTCGCCTCGGTGTGAAGTACCTTACTCTCTATACTTTCTCTACTGAAAACTGGAATCGTCCTGCCGACGAGATTTCTGCCCTGATGGGACTGGTGCTGACTTCTCTGGAGGATGAGATCTTCATGAAGAACAATGTGCGGTTCCGTGTCATCGGCGACTTGAAGCGTCTGCCACAGGCTGTGCAGGACAAGTTGCAGGAGACCATGGACCATACCGCTAAGAACGATGCCATGACCATGGTGGTAGCCCTGAGCTACTCTTCGCGCTGGGAAATCATGAATGCGATGAAGAAAACCGTGAAGGAGGCTATGGAGAATGGCGCCAGCTATGAGGAGGTTGAGAAGATGCTTACCGAGGAAAACTTCGAGAAGCACCTGGAGACCAACTTCATGCCAGACCCAGAGCTCCTGATCCGTACAGGTGGCGAGTTGCGTATCAGCAACTACCTGTTGTGGCAGATTGCCTATTCTGAGTTGTATTTCTGCGATACCTATTGGCCAGACTTCAACGAGGAGTGCCTGCACAAGGCTATCGAGAGCTACCAGTCGCGTCAGCGCCGTTTTGGCAAGACCGAGGCTCAGGTAGAAGCAGAGGAAGAGAAGTAAAAGGGGGAAAAAGGACGAAAAATAGATACTATATATATAATAAGGTATAAATGAACAAGCTAAGAAAGATTTTCATCCTGCTATTCGGCATCATGGCGAGTGTGCAGGTTATGGCACAAGACAAGATAGTACATCCAGATATCTCGTATGCCGGAACCCCTCGCACCTTGACCCTTGGAGGTATCAATGTGTCGGGTGTGGAAGGATTCAACGTTGAAGATTTCAGTCGGCGGGGGGTGGAAGGATTCGAAGACTATGTGCTCACTGGTATCTCGGGCCTGACAGTAGGAGAAGAGATTGAAGTGCCAGGCGACGCTATTACCAATGCCGTCAAGCGCTATTGGAAACATGGACTTTTCTCTAAAGTCGCTATCGCTGCCGACTCTATCGTGGGTGAAAAACTTTATCTTCACATCTATCTCGCAGTAAGACCTCGTATCTCTGACATCCACTACGTGGGTTTGAAGAAGAGCGAGCGTGAGGATATGGAGCAGAAACTCGGTATGGTCAAGGGTACTCAGGTAACACCTAACATGCTCGACCGTGCCAAGATTCTTGCCAAGAAATACTTCGATGACAAGGGTTTCAAGAATGCTGAAATCCAGATTAACCAGCGCGACGATGTGGCTAACAAGGGCCAGGTAATCCTGGACGTGATCGTAGATAAGAAACAGAAAATCAAGGTTCACCAGATTACCATCGACGGTAACGAGAAACTCTCGGACAGAAAGATCAAGGGTGGACTCTTCTCGAAGGGTGCCTTTGCCAAGACCCACGAGGCTGGCAAGTTTGCTACTTTCTTCAAATCGAAGAAGTTTACTCCTGAGAGATGGAAGGAAGACAAGCAGAAACTCATCGACAAATACTACGAGTATGGTTATCGTGATGCGCAGATCCTGGAAGACAGCGTAAGCAACTTCGACGAGAAGCACGTCAACGTATATGTCAAGGTAGATGAGGGTAAGCGCTACTTTATCCGTAATATCAACTGGGTGGGCAACACCGTATATGCTACTGACTATCTGAATGCCGTGCTCGGCATGAAGAAGGGCGATGTATATAACCAGAAACTCCTGGGCAAGCGATTGCAGGAAGATGAAGATGCTGTGGGCAACCTCTATTACAACAATGGTTACGTGTTCTCTAACATCAATCCTGCCGAAGTGAACATCGACGGCGATTCCATCGATCTGGAGATGCGCGTGACAGAGGGACCTCAGGCTTACCTGAGCCACGTACGTATCAACGGTAATACCCGTCTCTATGAGAACGTAGTACGCCGTGAGCTCCGTACCAAGCCAGGCGACCTCTTCTCTAAGGATGCCCTGATGCGTTCGGCACGTGAGTTAGCTTCCATGGGTCACTTCGATGCAGAGAAGGTTTCACCAGATGTAAAGCCTAACTATGAGGATGGTACTGTGGATGTAAACTGGAACCTGGAGCAGAAGAGTAATGACCAGATTGAGTTCTCACTCGGTTGGGGTCAGACGGGTGTCATCGGACGTGTGGGCTTGAAGCTCAACAACTTCTCTATGGCAAACCTCTTCAACAAGAACAAGGAGCACCGTGGTATCATGCCTATCGGTGATGGTGAGGTGCTGAGTATCGGTGCACAGACCAATGGTACCTACTATCAGAGCTACAACGTAAGCTACTCTACCAACTGGTTTGGCGGCAAGCGCCCTATCCAGTTCAGCGTAGGTGCATACTACAGTAAGAGTACAGACGTGTCAAGCAACTATTACAATAATGCAGCCATGTACAACTATCAGAGTTATTTATATGGCTATGGTTCTAGTTACTATAACAACTACGAGAATTATTACGATCCAGACAAGTACATCCAGATGGTGGGTGTGAGCCTCGGTTGGGGTAAGCGCCTCCGTTGGCCGGATGATTACTTCACCTTGTCTGTGCAGTTGGCTTACCAGCGCTACATGATGAAGAACTGGAGCTATATGCTGATGACCAACGGTAATGCGAACAACTTGAACTTGACCATCGCATTGAACCGTACGTCAACCGACAACCAGCTCTTCCCACGTCGTGGTTCAGAGTTTGAGGCAAGTGTCAACCTTACTCCACCATGGAGTGCGTTCGACAACAAGGACTACAAGAACCTCGCCAACAACTCCAAGTCTCCAACCTACTCTGCAGAGCAGCAGGAGAAATACCGCTGGATTGAGTATCACAAGTGGAAGTTCAAGGCAAAGACCTATACCGCACTTACAGAGGGTCAGAAGTGCTTCGTATTGATGACCCGTGTAGAACTCGGTTTGCTCGGTGCTTACAACAAGTACAAGAAGAGTCCATTCGAGACCTACTATGTGGGTGGTGACGGTATGAGTGGATACTCATCCTATTATGGTGAGGAAACCATCGGACTCCGTGGTTACGAGAACGGTTCCGTATCTTACGGCCGTACCACCGGTTACTATGCTTATGCATACGACCGCTTCTCATTGGAGCTCCGTTATCCATTCCTCCTGGGCAATACCACTATCTATGGTTTGACCTTCGTAGAGGCAGGTAACGCCTGGTATGATACCAAGGACTTCAACCCATTCAGCATGAAGCGCAGTGCCGGTGTCGGTGTGCGTATCTTCCTGCCAATGGTGGGTCTGATGGGTATTGACTGGGCTTACGGTTTCGACAAGGTATGGAACGGTAGCCAGTATAAGAAGGGTGGAAGTCAGTTCCACTTCATCTTAGGTCAGGAATTCTAAAGACGGATTTTATGAAGAAAATAGTATTGATGCTGATGATGGCTGTAGCAGCCATCTCAGCACATGCACAGAAATATGCATTGGTGGATATGGAGTACATCCTGCGCAATATCCCAGCTTATGAGCGTGCCAACGAACAGTTGAACCAGGTGAGCCGCAAGTGGCAGGCCGAGGTAGAGGCGCTCAATCTGGAAGCAAGCACCATGTACAAGAACTATCAGAACGAGGTAGTATTCCTCTCACAGGAGCAGAAGAAGGTCAAGCAGGACTCCATTATGCAGAAGGAGAAGGAAGCCAGCGACCTGAAGAAGAAATACTTCGGTGCCGAGGGAGAGCTTTACAAGAAGCGCGAGGCGCTGATGGGACCTATCCAGGAGGAGATTTACAATGCCGTAAAGGAGATTTCCAACCTGCGCGGCTACTCGCTTGTTCTCGACAGAGCCAGCAACAATGGAATCATTTTTGGCTCGCCAAAAATAGACATCAGCAACGAGGTACTCCAGAAATTAGGCTATTCTAACAAATAATAAGTGTTATTCCAGGAAATAATCTAGGTTATTTCAAGAAATAATTGTATATTTGCAGCCGATAAGAGAGGATACGGCAGGAAAACACCGCCCTCGACATAACCAATTAAGAATAATAATTAAAAAAGAATAAACAGAAATGAAAAAGCTTATTTTAATGTTGATGCTTTGCGCACCAATGACAATGATGGCACAGAAGTTCGGTAAGGTAAATACTCAGCAGATCATGCAGTCTTTGCCAGACGTAGCTAAGGCCAACGGCGAGTTGGAAGCTCTCCAGAAGCAGAAGGAGAACGACCTCAAGTCTATGCAGGATGAGTTCCAGCGCAAGGCAGACGAGTACCAGAAGGGCGCAAGCACAATGAATGCTACTGCCAAGCAGCAGAAGGAAACAGAATTGCAGGGTCTTCAGCAGAAGATTCAGCAGGCTTACCAGGATGGTCAGCAGGAGTTGCAGAAGAAGAGCAGTGAACTCATGCAGCCTATCATCGCTAAGGTACGTACAGCTATCGAGGCTGTAGGTAAGGCTGGTAACTATACATACATCATGGAGGAAGGCACAGCTATCTATACTGGCGCCAACGTGGTAGATGTTACCAAGGAAGTACAGGCTAAGATCAAGTAATCAAACGTAAGTATTTCTATAAAAAAGCTAAGGGCAGGCACAAGTGCCTGCCCTTATTTATCATCTAGTATATTCATATCATATATAATAAGGTATCACGCATTATGAAAAAGAATCTCCTATTTTTGGCGCTCGCTCTTGTTGCCCTCTCGGCTTCTGCACAGCAGAATCAGACTCCGGCGGAACAACCAGCAGCTATCGTTGCACAGCCAGCATTGCGATTTGGCTACTTCAGCTTTGAGCAGGTTTTTCATACCATGCCTGGTTATGCAATAGCCAAGCATAATATGGATGAACTCCGCGCAAAGTATGATGAGGAAACCAAGCGCGTGGAAACTGAGTTTAATACCAAGTATGAGGAATTCCTTGACGGTCAGCGCTCGTATGCCAAGACTATCCTGGAGAAGCGCCAGGCAGAACTGCGTGAGTTGATGGAGAAGAACATCGCCTTCAAGGCTGAGGCTGCCAAACTCCTGAATCAGGCAGAGACCGATGCGTATGCTCCTCTCAAGACCCAAATCAACGAGGCTGCCAAGCAGATTGGCAAGGAGAAGGGATTTGCCTTCATCATCAATACCGACAACAGCGCCACACCTTATCTGAGTGAAGAAATGGGTGAGGATATTACAGCAGTGCTGGAGGAGAAACTGAAATGATTCTGCCATCCAATCCCGGACCTATCGGAATCTTTGATTCCGGATATGGTGGCTTGACCATCCTGCATGGCTTGCGCCAGATGTTGCCGCAGTATGACTATATGTATCTGGGCGACAATGCCCGTGCGCCATACGGTTCGCGCTCCTTCGAGGTGGTGTATAAGTTTACCCGCCAGGCTGTGCTGAAGCTTTTTTCCATGGGTTGCCATCTGGTAATCCTGGGTTGCAATACGGCTTCGGCAAAGGCGCTGCGCTCTATCCAGCAGAGAGACATCCCGGAACTGGACCCTGACCGCCGCGTGCTGGGCATCATCCGTCCTACTGCCGAGGTGATAGGTACGCTGACCAAGAGTCGCCACGTGGGCATTCTTGCCACCGAGGGAACCATCAAGAGCGAGAGCTACAAGATGGAGATTGGCAAGCTCTGGCCGGATATCCAGGTAAGCGGAGTGGCTTGTCCGCTCTGGGCTGCTATCGTAGAGGCCAACGAGGCAGATAGTCCTGGTGCTGATTATTTCGTCAAGAAGCGCATCGACCAGTTGATGCGTATGGATGAGGACATCGATACCATCATCCTGGGTTGCACCCATTATCCACTGCTCATGAGCAGCATCGTGAAGAATCTTCCCGATGGCGTGAGAGTGGTGCCACAGGGACAGTATGTGGCCAACAGTCTGCAGGATTATCTGCAGCGACATCCGAATATGGAACAGATGGTGACAAAGGGTGGTAGCTGCAAGTATCTGACTACAGAAAGTGAGGAGAAATTCAAGGAGTCGGCGTTGATATTCCTGCATGAGCAGGTGGACGTTACACACGTGGACCTTGAATAGTTTATAATTAATAGTTTATAGTTAATAGTTATGCAAGAAACAAGACAAAACCGTATATCAAGACTGCTCCAGAAGGAGTTGAGTCTTATCTTCCAGTCACAGACCCGCATGATGCATGGTGTGATGGTAAGTGTTACTAAGGTAAGAGTAAGCCCGGATCTTAGCATCTGCACTGCTTACCTCAGCGTGTTCCCATCTGAAAAGGGTGAGGAGATTCTGAAGAATATCAATGCCAACGAGAAGACTATCCGCTTCGACCTGGGCAGAAAGGTGAGAAATCAGTTGCGCATCATTCCTGAGCTCCGTTTCTTCCTGGACGACAGCCTGGATTATCTGGAGCGCATTGATGAACTCTTGAAGAAGTAAAAAAGTAAAAAGACAAATGAATTTTCCATTCTTTATTGCTCGCAGGTATCTCTTTTCCAAGAAGAGTACACACGTTATCAATGTGATCAGCTCCATCTCTGTGATTGGTGTGGCTGTGGCTACGATGGCACTCGTCATCGTGCTGAGCGTATTTAATGGTTTCCACGACCTGGTGGCTACGCTCTTTACGAGCTTCGACCCGCAGTTGAAGGTGGTGCCGATGGAGGGAAAGACGGCGCCTGCCGATGACCCGATATTGACGCAGATACGTATGCTGCCACAGGTAGATGTGGCTACAGAAACCGTGGAAGACCAGGCGCTGGCAATCTATGACGACCGTCAGGCTATGGTGAGGATCAAGGGCGTGGACGACAACTTCTCTGAGTTGTCACATATCAACGACATCCTTTATGGTGATGGCAGTTTCTCGCTCCATGCTGCCAATCTGCAGTATGGAACCGTGGGTATCCGTCTGGCGCAGACCTTGGGTATCGGGGCAAAATGGGATGGTTTTATGAAGATTTATGCTCCGCAGAAGGAGGGACAGTTGGATATGATGAATCCGGATGCCGGCTTTGTGGTTGATTCGCTGAATTCTCCGGGTGTGCTCTTCGCCGTCAAGCAGTCGAAATACGACAAGAATTATATCATCACCTCCATTGCCTTTGCGCGCAACCTCTTCGGGCAGCAGGGTATGCTCTCTGATCTGGAGATCCGCCTGAAGGAGGGTAGTGACCTGCAGGCAGTAAAGGCTGAGATGCAGAAGATTGCCGGCACCAAATATAAGGTGTTGGATAGATTTGAGCAGCAGGAAGATACTTTCAAGATCATGTCGATAGAGAAGCTGATGGCTTACATCTTCCTGACCTTTATCCTCGTAGTGGCATGTTTCAACATCATCGGTTCGCTCTCGATGCTCATCATCGACAAGAAGAACGATGTGGTGACGTTGCGGAATCTGGGTGCCAATGACAAGCAGATTACGCGTGTCTTCCTCTTCGAGGGAAGAATGATTGCAGTGATTGGTGCGGTGATTGGTATCGGACTGGGCCTGTTGCTCTGCTGGCTGCAGCAGCAGTATGGCTTCGTAAGACTGGGCGACTCCGAGGGCTCCTTCATCGTAAATGCCTATCCGGTAAGCGTTCACTATTCTGATGTAGCCATCATCTTTGTAACGGTTATCGCCGTAGGCTGGCTTGCCGTATGGTATCCGGTGAGAGCATTGAGTAAAAGACTTTTGAGTTAATAGAAAGAAATAAGCATAAAAAATCCTGCTTGTGTATGATCAACGCAAGCAGGATTTTTTATGCTTATTTCTTTTTATTTCTTTCTGATGAGTGTCAAGCCATCGCGCAGCGGCAGGATGACTACTTCCACCCTAGGGTCGTTGGCAATCAGGTCATTGAATGCTCGGATGCCCTTGGTCTGATGGTCTCGGTCGTAGGCTGGGTCGATGACGTGCCCGTCCCACAGCGTATTGTCTGCCAGAATATATCCGCCAGGATTCAGAATCTTCATCACCATCTCGTATGTCTCGATATAGGTGCGCTTGTCGCCATCCACGAAAGCCAGGTCAAACATCACCCCCAGTTTGGGCGCTTCTTCGTTGGCATCGCCAATACGGAAATCAATCTTGTCGGCAACATCTGAACCCTCAATCCAGGGACGGGTGAAATCTTCCATCTCGTCATTGATTTCGAAAGTATAGAGCTTGCCTCCTTCCTGCAATCCCTGAGCCAGACAGATGGCGCTGTAGCCACTGAAGGTTCCCACCTCAAGAATATTCTTGGGGCGAATCATCTGAACCAGCATCTTGAGTAATCTGCCCTGGATGTGACCACTCGCCATACGTCCGTGAATGGTATGGATATTGGTGGCACGGTAGAGACGATAGAGGTAATCTCCCTCTGGCTCAATATGTTGGCAGATGTATTTGTCTATCAATTCTGTTTCGGTCATCTTACTCCCCGTTTTCCTTTTGTGATAAGATTCCTGCGATGGCAAGGTCGTAGGAAGCCAGACCGAAGCCACAGATGACTCCCAGGCAGGCGCAGGAGATGTAAGAGTGATGGCGGAACTCCTCGCGCTTGTGCACATTGGAGATATGTACCTCTACGCAAGGGCATTTCATGCTGCGGATGCAATCCTGCAAGGCAATGCTGGTGTGGGTGTAGGCACCCGCATTGAGCACTACGCCATCGTAGGTGAAGCCTACTTCCTGCAACTTGTTGATAAGCTCGCCCTCGATGTTGCTCTGATAGTATTCTATCTCTACATCAGGGTATTTAGCCTTCAACTTAGGCAGATAGCTCTCGAAAGAATTGCTGCCATAAATGCCTGGCTCGCGAACGCCCAGGAGGTTCAAATTAGGACCATTGATAATCTGTATCTTCATAATCACATGATTTTTTAAGTCTGTATCATTAATTTTTTGTATCTTTGCAGATGCATAGGTTATCTATCTCATAGCTAACCCTGATGCAAAGGTAATAATAAAATTGGAAACTGACAAGAAATTAGATAAGAAAATGGCAAATGACATCATCAGGAATTATATGAGGTACCTCAAGCTGGAGCGAAACTATACGTATAATACGCTTGAGGCCTATCGCCACGATCTGGAATATCTCATAGAATATGCCCGCCAGAACGATGTGGCACTGGTGGATATGAAGCTGGAAAATCTGGAGAACTTCTCGGCAAGTCTTCACGACAAAGGCATCGTTGCCCGCTCACAGGCACGCATCCTCTGTGGTGTGCGCTCCTTCTACCGCTATCTAGTGACCGACGGCTATATCAAGGATGATCCTACCGAACTGTTGCCTTCGCCGCAGATAGGCGAACATTTGCCGGAATATCTCTCTGTAGAGGAGGTGGATATGCTGGAGGCTGCCATCGATCTCTCGAAATGGGAAGGGCAGCGCAACAAGGCTATCATCGAAACCCTTTTCTCCTGCGGATTGCGTGTTACGGAACTGGTGAATCTCAAGATCAGTCAGATCTTTGAGGAGGATAAGTTTATCAGAGTTCTGGGAAAGGGACGGAAGGAGAGGCTGGTGCCTATTTCTGACAGGGCATTGAAGGAAATTCACCTGTGGTACATCGACCGCAATCTCATGAAGATCAAGCCCGGAGAGGAAGATTATGTCTTTCTGAACCGCAGAGGTGCCCATCTTACCCGTGTGATGATTCTCATCATGATCAAGAATGCGGCACAGGATGCGGGTATCAAGAAAACCATTTCGCCTCATACGCTGAGACACAGTTTTGCCACCGCTCTGCTCAAGGGTGGAGCCGACCTGAGAGTGATTCAGGCACTGCTGGGACACGAGGACATCGGAACCACGGAAATCTATACGCATATCGAAACTTCCGACCTCAGGGATGCCATCTTATACCATCATCCACGCAATATCAGGCACAGGGAAGAGTAAATGGTTATGATTCAGCAACAAAAGGAGGATTATTCGGCTGTATTTGCTCTATTTTTCGGCTGAATATGGCAGAATCTGAAAAAAAATGCGTAACTTTGCAGCCGCAAAATAAAGAACATCAATTAATAACAGAAAAGAAAGGAAAAATATGGCATATTTGTTTTCATCAGAATCAGTTTCTGAAGGACATCCAGATAAGGTGGCCGACCAGATTTCAGATGCTTTGCTCGATCAGTTCCTGGCATACGATGACCATGCTCACTGCGCTATCGAGAGCTTCTGTACTACTGGTCAGGTAGTAATCATGGGCGAGGTTCGCTCTAATGTATATGTTGACTTGCAGACTATCGCCCGCAAGACCATCAAGAAGATCGGTTATACCAAGAGCGAGTATCAGTTTGACGGTGACTCTTGTGGCGTGCTCACTGCCATCCACGAGCAGAGTGATGACATCAACCGCGGTGTAAGCCGTGAGGAGGATGAGAATCAGGGTGCTGGCGACCAGGGTATGATGTTCGGTTACGCTACAAACGAAACCGCTAACTACATGCCTGTATCACTCGACCTGGCACAGCTCATCATGCGTGTGCTTGCTGACATCCGCAAGGAGGGTAAGGTGATGACTTATCTCCGTCCAGACTCTAAGAGCCAGGTTACCATCGAGTACTCAGACGATAATATCCCACAGCGCATCGATACCATCGTGGTTTCTACCCAGCACGATGACTTCATCAAGAAGTCAAATGGCGAGGACGATGATGATGCCATGTTGGCAAAGATTCGTGAGGATGTGATCAATATCCTGATTCCAAGAGTAAAGACTCACTTGAGCGATAAGGTATTGGCTCTCTTCAACGACGACATCAAGTACTTCGTAAACCCTACCGGTAAATTCGTGATTGGTGGTCCTCATGGAGATACAGGTCTTACCGGCCGTAAGATCATCGTAGATACCTACGGTGGCAAGGGTGCTCACGGTGGTGGTGCCTTCTCTGGCAAGGATTCTAGTAAGGTGGACCGTTCTGCAGCTTATGCAACCCGTTACATCGCCAAGAACATGGTAGCTGCCGGCGTGGCAGACGAGATGTTGGTTCAGGTAAGTTACGCTATCGGCGTGGCAGAGCCTGTAAGCATCTATGTAAATACCTATGGCAGAAGCCATGTGAATATGGCCGACAGCGAAATTGCCAAGAAGATTGCCGAGATGTTTGATCTCCGTCCAAAGGCTATCGAGCGCCAGTTGAAGTTGCGTCAGCCAATGTTCTTTGAAACTGCCGCATACGGACACATGGGTCGTAAGAACGAGGTCGTGGAGAAGACCTTCACCAGCCGTTATCACGAAGCAAAGACCATGAAGGTAGAGCTCTTCACATGGGAGAAGCTCGACAAGGTAGATGAAATCAAGAAGGCTTTCGGTCTTTAAGGAACGAATAACAATAAGAGAGCGGTTTCTTAGGAAATCGATAAAAAAGAATGGTGCAGCAAGCAGATTCGATACATACAGGTCTGGAGATTGATGCTGAATCTCAGCAGCAATCTGTCCAGCAAAAACATAGCAGCCAACTCACACCTAAACTGGTGCTGAGTTGGCTGCCTAAGAATGCGACCCCTGCCCAACAGGATTCCATGATCAGGGCGCACATCAAACCCTGTGAGATTACTCACTGGAGCAGGATGCCCGATACCCTGCATCTGCCTGGACATAAGGCAGGCAAGAGTTTCAGAGATGTGAGCTTGCCACAATACTATCGTGAGTCGTTCTTCTCGAAAGACTCGCTCTTCCATCCAGAGCTAAGAGGTGGAAGACTGGGCGTGGCGGGTGATCCGGTGCCTTATACGGTGGCGGGCGACAACTTCATCACCTCGTTGCTGCTTTTGTGCTTTGTGTTGGCATGTATTGCATTCTCCAAGTCGAAGCATTTCGTTTTCCGCCAGGCAAAGGCCTTCTTCCGCGTTCAGCGAGAGGGAACTACGGTGATTACGGAGACGAGTTCGGAGGTTCGCTTCCAGTTCTTCTTTGTATTGCAGACCTGCCTGCTGGTGGCACTCGGATACTTCTTCTACTCGAAGGCATCCATCAGCGATACGTTTACCATCGAGCAGAATTGGGTAATCTGTATCTATGCCGGATATGTGATGAGCTATTGCCTGATCAAGGCTTTGCTCTATACCATAGCGGGCCTGGTATTCTTCGATAAGAAAAAAAATGAACAATGGCTCAAGGCGTATCTCTTCCTGTTATCCTGCGAGGGAGTACTGCTGTTCCCGGTAGTTATGCTCCTGTCTTACTTCGACTTATCGCTCCAGGTAGCAGTGATATATACCATTATAGTACTCGTATTGGTGAAAATGTTGTCATTTTATAAGAGTTATCTTATCTTTTTTAAAAGAAATGGCTTGTTTTTGCAGATAATTTTGTACTTTTGTGCCCTTGAAGTAGTACCTCTGTCTGCCCTTTGGGGTGGACTCGTATTAATCAGTCATTATTTGAAAATAAACTTTTAAGACAAGATGATTAAAAAAATTTTAGTTTCTCAGCCAAAACCAGCAAGTGAGAAATCTCCTTACTATGATATCGAGAAGGAGTACGGCGTAGAATGTGTGTTCCGCCCATTCTTTAAGGTTGAGGGACTTACAGCGAAAGAATTCCGTCAGCAGAAGATTAATCTGTTAGACTACACTGCAGTCGTTTTTACATCTCGCCATGCAGTGGACAATTACTTCAAATTAGCCAAGGAGATGCGTATTACCATTCCTGAGGATATGAAGTATTTCTGTGTTATTGAGACCATCGCACTCTATATCCAGAAGTATGTACAGTATCGTAAGCGCAAGGTCTTCTTCGGTGATACTGGTAAGATCGACGGATTGATGGCACAGATGAGTCGTCATAAAGGAGAGAAATATCTCGTTCCACTGAGTAGTGTGCACAATGATGATGTGAAGAACCTTCTCGACGAGAAGAAGCTGAATCATACTGAGTGCGTGATGTATCGCACGGTAAGCAATGACTTCACAGAGGAAGAAATCAAGTCGTTCGACTATGATATGATGATTTTCTTCAGTCCTACAGGAGTAAAAGCCCTGAAGAAGAACTTCCCTAAGTTTGAGCAGGGCAAGATTGCTCTCGGTGCTTTCGGTCCGGCAACCATGAAGACTGTAACTGACGAAGGTCTTCGCATCGACTTGGAGGCTCCTACCAAGGAGTTCCCATCCATGACTGGAGCGCTGAAGGATTATCTGAAGCGAAACAATAAATAAGAAACTATATGATGTTGACAGAAACAGATAACACTTTCGGAAAGAGAGAGCACCTATGCAAGCAGACGCTCATAGACCAGCTCTTTAGCGGTAAAGCCCATGCTATGACGGCTTGGCCCTTGAAGATGGTGTATCTTGTTGTTGACAAGACTGATGAGCAGAGTGCTTCTGTAGAACTGATGGTAAGTGTGTCGAAGCGATTCTTCAAGAGAGCCGTGAAGCGCAATCGGGTGAAAAGACAGATCCGTGAAGCTTACCGCACCCAGAAGCATGAGCTGATGGAGCGTATGGCACAGATGCCCGACAAGCAGCTGCTGCTTGCCGTCATCTGGCAGGATGGCAAACTGCACGATTCGGCTGAGCTGAATGCCAAGAGGAATATGCTTCCAGATGGTCT
>OGJY01002663.1_pt1 | contig 16910 bp, 10 predicted proteins | sample 1572231 | NCBI WGS metagenome assembly OGJY01 (sample SAMEA2582121, study PRJEB24529) | metagenome | biome: Human gut stool | place: China | collected 2011
CATTTATCGTCATCACGGATTATCTTATTGGTACGGCAGTCGGTTATCGTTTCAACATTTCCTTTCGAATTCAAATGTAGTTTTAAATAAGAAGTTTGCAGAAAACCGTTTTTATTCCTGCATCCATCGTCCAATAATTGCTTCAACCGTTCACCCGTAAATTCATAAGCTACCACGTTACCACCGAATGGAAGCACATTGCCGGCACGCAACCTTGTGACCTCACCCGCCGGAATACTGGCACGTAAACCACCAAAATGATTTACCCCAATGACGGGCAACACTTTCAATTCGGCAGGCACTTTTTCATTCTCTAAGAAACTCCGGACGTAGGCAGCTGTCACATAAGCTCCCACCGGAGTGTACTCCCATTTATTAATGGTACGATCGTGGATCAGGGCATCTTTTGCCAAAATCAGCTTTTCCGACAGTCCGTATACCGCCAATACTTTATCGACCAACGAATCGATATGTGCATTAGACGGCCCCTCTGTCCGAATTGTATCACCTCCTATATAAGAGATGCGATTGCCGCCCTCTTCTTTCACTACTCTAAAATCCAACTTACCGATATGAGTACCGTTTACCCCTGCCTGGATAATGGGTACATCGTTCACCTTACTAAGAACAACTTCGTGAGAATGCCCGGAAATGATTGCGTCCACTCCTTTCAGGAAAGGCAGCAATTTAGCATTCTCCTCTTCTATAATATCTCTATTCTTCATGTTAGTGCCGATATGCATCAAGAGGACTACCATATCCACTTTGCCTTCTTTCTTCAACCGACAGGCAGTCTCGACACGGGCTGCATATACAGGATGCACAAAAGCCAGTCCCTTTATATTTTCCGGACTCGTTTTATGTGCCGTATCAGTCGTTGTCAACCCTACGAAAGCCACCCGCACCGTTCCTCCATTCTTCAAATTCAGAGTCACAATCCGGTAAGGTTTAGCCCACTCCAACGTATCTCCCCGATCCGTTATAATATTGGCTGCCACAAAATTCATATATACCTTCGCCGTATCCGTCAGATAGGGTAATCCCCAATCAAACTCGTGATTGCCTACAGCGGACATTTTTACATCCATTTCCTGAAACATTTCCGGTAACGGATTGCCTCTGGTTATTCTTGAGAAATAACTTCCGCTGAAATTATCTCCGACAGAAAGCACGATGGTATTTTTATTTTTCTCTTTCTGTGTCAACACTGTTTGTACCAGTTGGCCGGCTCCGGGAACACCCTTATCGCAGGCAAAGGCTCCATGAAAATCGTTAAATGATACAAGTGACAAGGTATCTGTCACATTTCCCTTGACAACAGGTATTACAGTATTCGATTTATGCTCTTTCCTTTTTTCCACTTTGACAGGTGTCTGTGCTCCTCCCCCCGTAAAAAAGCAAAGCATCAACCCCAATGAAGCAATCTTCCGGATATGCAATTTTTCCATAAGTATATTCTTTTATTTATTTTCCACAAAGGTAAAAAAAATATATCCAAAAGCAACGCACCACAAATAAAAGTTATACGAGCAAACAACCGGAACGGTAAACTGAATACAAAAAATCGGCTGAAACATTTAGAACATTCCAGCCGATTCTCTTTGCAATGAATATTATAGTTTCACTACATCTTCCTGATCGTATCCACCACTCTCCTGATATCCTCATCTGTCAATGTAGGTCCCGAAGGCAGACACAGACCGATATTAAATAAACGTTCACTCGTACCATTCCCATAGAACGGAGCATCCGTAACTACAGTTCCCCCCGAGGGGAAAGAGGATTCTGTTCCTCTACCGATACCAGGATACTCCTTTAATACAATGGCCCACAATTATCTGGGTTTGGCAGATATCCTGAAAAGATTAGGAATTAACGAGGTGAACGAAGTAAATGCCATTCTCAGACTGTCAGATTATGAAAGAAAGGGAACAGTACAGGCCCTCTTTTCATAGTTGACAAAAAAGCAAGTATATCGGTTCCAGCCTGCAGAGATCTTCAGTAGGCCTAAGAAGTAAAGATCAGACTTAACAAGTTGAAATACAAACCATTCAAAGTTCAAAACATCTGTCAGTAAAAGCTTTGTTTTAACACAGAGTTAAAGTTTATTCTTTGGATGCAAATAACAAGTCTTTTAAATGCAAAAGGCTTGTTATTTGCACACAAGAATAAAAATGGCTGAGAAAGGGAGTTAACAATGTTAATTGTTACGATATTATTCTCACCTAAGGATATACCCTTGTTGCAAAAACATTTTCCACATCTCCAACAAATACCTACAATTAGGTATTTTTTATCTTGCCCAACATTTTCTGTAAGGTTAAGAACTTAAATTAAGTTGCATTATAATATATTTGCGGCAAATACATTAGATCATTTATAACCTAACCTAAACATTATGAAGTATTTTGTATCACTCTTTCTCAGTCTATTTTTTTTAGTTTTTATATCCTGTGGCAATGAAGACAATGCTTGGGATAATAATATCCCTATTATTACTTCTAATGAACAATCTGATTCCTCAGGACTATTAAAGAGCCAAATAACTGACATCATTAATTATTCCAAAATCAATTTTGATGAAAACTTTAATAATACAGAACTTTATAAGAACTTGATTTTAAGCCCTAAATGGGAAAATGTTTCTATGGTTCTTCAGAAACAAGACACACTCCATTTATGTGTTCCTCTGCTAGCACAGGATAATCCTGAACACAATTCCTATTATTTATGCGAATCAGTAGTTGAAAACGCTTTCTGACTCTGTTTATTAAAACATTATCAATCAGCCAGTTAGCTTATTTGTCTATTTCTTAATCTCCTTAAAAATCAGTATATTAGAAGAATAAAACTACTCATTATTCTAATTATGATTCCCAAGGAGAAAGAGCTAAAACTTATAAAAATATATATGTATATCTGCGATGTTATCGGTTTTCACTGAAGTTCAACTGCCGAAGATTCAGTAACAATGCAAATCCTGTCTTCACTGATGAGGAACTGCTTACTGTATATCTGTTCTGTGGAGTATATCAACACTACTTCAACATCAAAGATATATATACATCCACTAAAGAATATTTCAAATATTTTAAAACAACCTCTTAATTATGAGAATGAAAAGTATTTCTATTTATTTTTTTACTATCGTCTGTACTGCACTTTGGGGATCATGTAAAGATGAAACTTATCCTTTTATTGAGCAAGGATCGCAACAAACAGTCTTTAAAGAATTGAATCGTTTTGAGAGATTAACTTTTAAATCATCGCAAGATTTACTTTCTGCAATACAAATGGGGGAAAAGAGTACGAGTAAAATAAATCAAACACGAAGTATTACTTTTGAGAGTTTATTATCACCATGCAACAAACTTACCCGTGCGACTGGTGAGAGTTATTATGAAGCTCTTGGCTACGATACGCTAGTGCCTAACAAAGCTTTCGCTGCACTTTTGAATCCCTTGGGAGAACTACAAGTCAATGATACTATTTATAAGATAAATCATAATGGTACCTACTTTTTTCCTAAAGAAAAAGAAACCCAATTTCGTAATGTATACAAGATGGATTCTTTGGGAATTCTGGTCGGTGATAAATTATATAAGTTATCTGATGGAATTTACCGTTACAAAACATTTCCTGATAGTATCTTAGAGGAAGAAATATATTTGCCTGATGATAGTTGGAATACTGAGGATATTTCGACTAGAGCGTCCGTTTCCGAGCCTAATTATAATAGTTTTCCCAAATTTAATGCAGATAGGCATACATGGTTAGGAGGGATTAGACAAGGACTCTTTGGCAACGATAAATACTACAGCGTAAAATTCAATAAGAAAAGACGAGTACGGGGAAGATTATATGCATATCATTATGTTGTATATTCTGAGTCAGGTGTTACCGGAATGATGCAGAAGAAGAATTTTATTGGATGGACCAAAACTAAGGCTGATGAATTACGTATCGGATGGAAAAATATCATATTGGTCACTAAGATTGATGATCCTTCGCTTAAGGGAATTCCCAAACAATCTATCCCGATCGTTGGTGGCATTACACCGGCTCAAATATCTTCAATCGGAAAAGGTAATCTTCTTGACCTGTATGTTGCTGAGGTAGAGATGAAAGATATTCTTAATGTCGTGGGAGAAGGCCTCAAAATTTTCCTAAAAAGGGGTAATTCTGCCATAGGTTCAGGGCGTAAACCCACCGTTCATGCCGTATCCTTAGCCACTAGATCACAAGTATATTTGATTATTTTAAATGACGTAAGAAAAACTTATGATGAAAAATCCATAACTCATGTGTTCTCTAGTAAATTTAATATCTATGTGACAATAAATCCAGAAAAACTTCCATCAAATATTATAAGTTGGGCTAAAGCAGTTTCTAAAACATTAAGTCAGAATAGTTTTAAAATGAGAGGAGGGGAAGCCATTATTTGTGGACGTTTAGGTAATGACTGGAGAGGCATGAAAATTGTGAAGGAAGCAAAATGACTATGAGTGTAAGAAGACTGATTATATTTTGTATATTTGTCACATGTAGTCATATTACCGTCCATTCCAGAGATTTTATTAAGGGATCTTTTTCTATTGGATTGGATGGTTTGTTTGGAGATTTTGATTCTAATCAGAAGTTAGGCGGTGGAATATTACATGGAGGATATGATTTCTTTTTTCATCGAATATCTTTTTTGAGTGTAGAACCTAAGATAGGAGTTGGATATTTTGGCGGTAATAAGACAAGTACACTTAGTACTGCTGTCGTTGCAAATTACGGTATAACTTGTTTTACAACTAGTATATCACCCAAAGTATACTGTTCGCTCAATCCAGATAATAATATACTTCTTTCTTTAGAGAATGAATTCTCATTATTAAATGGGTTTGCAAACATTAAAGATCAAAACTCTATTCACGTAAGGAGAAATAGTAATTTTTTTCAATTTTATTATACAGTAAAAATAGGCTTAACTTTAAAAACGCCAAAAGGGTGTAAATTTACCGTGTGGGTTGGTGGAAGTACACTTAGATTAGATAATATTCTAAACGGCAATATTCCATCGGGAGAAAAATATTACTCAAAAGAAACACTTCCCTATGCTGCAGGTATAAACTTTTATATATAAATTTAAACAATACAAGAAATGAAAAAAAGATTTTTAACATTAAGTATAATTCTATTCCTATTAGGTATACTCCCTATATCTTCTTTTGCTCAATCTAAAATAAACATATTCTTAGATTATCATTACCAGTTTGGGTTATTTGAGAAAGCAGGATATAGCATTTCGAGGAAAGATAGTAAGATGTATGGTAACTCTTTACATTTATCTGCATTGTATAATTTTACTCAGCAGTTGTCCGCGGGTGTAGGAGTAGGAGCTGACAGATATGAAAATCCAGGCTATAATACGTTTCCTTTGTTCGCTAGTTTACATTATGCGCCTTTTAAAAAACATACTGATTTATATGCCTTTACTAATATAGGATATGCGGTAATAGGTAAACAAGAGACTTATACAGGTATGATGTGGGATTTAGGAATAGGTTATAAAAAGATGTTTCGTTCACATTTTGGACTTAATTTCCAGTTTGGATATAATCTAAAACAATTCCGAAATATTAATTCATATGTAACCAGTGATATAATGCAGCGTGAGAATAGTACTAGAAACTCCTTGTCTTTAGGCATTGGAGTGATTTTCTAAAAATGATTTCAAAAGTCTTTATGGTAATAAAAGATACATGAGGTATTTTACTCTTATTATCATAGGGAAATTGTCTAAAATCTGAGATAGCTTTGATAGCTCCAACTGGATCTATCAAAACTATCCCGGATTAAGTATAATAACAATTATTCTCTTCCAATAAAAATTTAAACAGGAACTTACTTATATCCAAAATGATTTCTTATATTTGAATTTGATGTCGGTAATAAACACAATCCGAAGATTCACATTGGCAACCATGAAACTTTGCGGAGCAACACGCCACATAAATCCAGCCTTTTCATTTACATGTATCATAACCCTCAATTTAAAAAACCAACATTGCAGCGGGAGGAATATTCAATACCCGACAAAGCAAACGGGCTATTTTTTAAGTCAGTAGATTAGTTGATACCAAATCGCCTAATCTACTGATTTCAATTTACCAAGTGATAACCTTGTCAATGATAGCCTGTTGTTCGGAACTGCTCCTTCGCAGATAGATACGGGTGGTTTCTATACTTTCATGTCCCATCAGGTCAGCAAGCAGAGAAATATCGTTGAACTTCTCCAAAAAGTTTTTGGCAAACCGATGCCTGAACGAGTGGGGATAAATGACTTTTTCATTCATACCGTACTTGTTAGCATAGTTTTTAAGTTGTTGCGATATACCACGAGTAGTGATTCTTTCGCCATATCTATTCAGAAAGAGATAACCGGAGGTTCGTTTGTGCTCTTCCAACCAAACAATGGTTTCTTCTTTAAGCAACTTAGGGATATAAATTCGTCTAATTTTACCTCCTTTCGCATAAATATCGTAGTAGCCTAAATAAATGTGCTCTACTTTTAGCTGGATAAGTTCACTTACTCTCGCTCCAGTAGCAGCTAAGAAGCGGACAACGAAATACCACGTCAGGTTATCTTCCTTTTTCAACTTTTTCTTTAGAAAGATATAATCCGCATTGGTGGTTACATTTTCCAAGTAAGAACGCTGTTGCACCTTAACGGATTTAAGGCGAAGTTTCTGCTTACCCATATATTCAAGGTACTTGTTGATTGCCTGAATCCTGAGATTAACAGTCTTGGGCTTGTAAGTCTCAATTAGATACGTTTTATAAATCAAGAGGTTGCGTTTGTTCAATTCTTTATGCCTCTTGTTGTACTCCTTTACGGCATACAGATATGCTGCAACCGTATTTTTCGCCATATTCGCTTGGACGAGTAGCGTTTCAAATGTTTCTTCTGTCATATAGTAATTATATTTAGAGGGAACGACATTGTTCCATTAATAACTTACTATAAATTCATTGAATTCCTATTATGAGAAGATTATTGCTACAGGTGAGGTTAAGTGCATTGATGAGGAGATTCCGTTTGAGATTCCGAATGGATGGGAATGGGAACGGGTGGGTAATATTTTTTTTGTTACGAAGCTGGCTGGATTTGAGTACACAAAGTTTTTTACTAAAGAAGCCATATCTGCATTTAACCCCATTCCAATAGTGCGTGCTCAAAATGTTCGTATGGGATTTTTTGAGGAAAATAAGAATGAAGCTATTTCTGAAATGTTATCAAATCAGTTAAAAAGAAGTGCTTTGAACAAAAAATGTTTGTTAATGACATTTATTGGTGCAGGTATAGGTGATACTTGCATTTTTCCTGCTGAAAGAAAAAATCACTTAGCTCCAAATGTTGCAAAAATAGAACCACTTGATGATAGCATTTTTTTAGATTATGCAGTTTTTGCGCTAATGAGTCCTTGCGGTCAAAGAGGAGTAAATGCAATCAAGAAATCCACAGCTCAACCAAGCCTATCAATGGAGACTATTAGAAAATTGCTGATACCTATTCCACCTTTCAAGGAACAAAAATGTATCTCGTTAAAGTTGTCTGAAGTATTACCATTGGTAGAAAAGTATTCAAAAGTACAAAAAGTACAAAATCAAATAAATGACGAAATCAATATATTGTTATCTAAATCTATTCTTCAAGAAGCTATCAGAGGTAAATTAGTACCACAAATTGCAGAGGAAGGAACTGCTGACAAACTGCTTGCCGAGATTCACAAAGAGAAAGAACGTCTCGTAAAAGAGGGCAAACTAAAGAAGGCAATCTTGACCGATTCCGTTATCTATAAAGGTGACGATAACAAGTATTATGAGAGGGTGGGCAAATCTGAGATTGATATATCAGATGAGATTCCTTTTGAAATTCCACAATCGTGGAGCTGGTGTAGACTTTCAAGTGTTATAACTCTATTGTCTGGTAGGGATTTGACTCCTGACAGGTATAATTCAGAAGAAAATGGAATCCCATACATAACAGGTGCTAGTAACTTCTATAATGGCAATTTATTAATCAATAGATGGACTGAATCACCTATGACAGTATCTCATTTTAATGATCTACTAATAACTTGTAAAGGTACTATTGGTGAAATGGCTTTTAATAGAATCGGTAGTATTCACATAGCTCGCCAAATAATGGCATTAACTGGCATTGTTGGTGACTTGGATTATATTAGATGGTTCCTTTATGCCAATGTATCATCTATAGAAAGGCAAGCTAACAGTATGATTCCTGGCATCTCAAGGGATACATTATTGAAAACATTATTACCTCTTCCACCCAAACTTGAGCAGAAGAGGATTAATAATAAAATAGTGCGTTTATTAGATGAACTGAAATAGAGAACTAATTTTTGAAGTAATCCGAATTTGTTCATTTATAGGAGGTAGCGGCACCAACATATTATGCAGGGCTTTGGATGAAAGCCCTTGTATGCCAATGCCCTTACCTCCTATATAACCATTATACTTATATGCCTGAAATATGTAGTAATAGAAGAGGGTATCTAGCTGATTGTATGAGCGTAGTTTATGAATATGGTTTTGAATACACATTGGCGTATCATAAGGCCATATAGCAGCTCGACCGATATCTCCACCTTCACATACCAACAGGTCACCATTGCTCACCGAGCACTTTTCTATTTCAGAATCTTTGAAATACATCTGTCTTACGCTAGATAAATCAAATTGCCCCCAATAGAGATTCGAAGTTGTTATATATGGAAGCATGCTACCTTCCTTGTTAGAGGCATTTAGGGCTTTACCTGTATTATGATTGAATAAAAAGCCAAGCCTGCACCATACCCAAGAATCTGGAATCTCAAAGAGGATTTCATCGTCAATACAAATATCTTTGCCGCCTATCCTCTCATAATACTTGTTATCATCACCTTTGAAGATAATGGAATCAGTGAGCGCAGATTTCTTTAGCTTACCTTCTTTTACAAGGCGTTCTTTCTCCTTGTGAATTTCGGCAAGCAACTCTTCGGCAGTTCCTTCTTCTGCTATTTGGGGCACAAGTTTGCCCTGAATAGCATCCTGAAGAATACTCTTTTTAAGAATCGAATATATGTTATTATTAAGTTCTCTCAAACACGTTTCTTGTTTTTGATACTGTTTAACCTTTGTGTCGAGTATCGTCATTCTATCAACAATTCTATTCTGTTCACAAAGTGGAGGCAGTGGAATTAGCAAGTTGTTCATTGCCATTAAAGATACATTTTTTATGGTGGTTCCAGTTGCTGCTTTAAGTGTATACTCCATAAAGAATGGCGATTGAAGTAATATATAGACGTATTCCTTTAGATCCTCTACTATTAAATTGAAATAACAAGCACTCTTTCCAAGCATAATGGGTTCATCATTATAAAAACCGATATTACCTAAAGTTCCATTTATAGAGACGAGTACTGTATGCTTATTCAGATTTTTCTTGTATTTGAGATATTCTTCCCTACTTACTTTTTTTGTATCTGGTTTTATAACTATTTTCTTATCTTGAAGATTATTACCATTAACAAAGTAGTATTCGCCATTTGGGTCATATTCAGGTGTTCCATGAATACCGTCTCCTAATAACGAAGTAATCTGACGTAATCTACACCATTCCCATCCCTTTGGAATCTCAAACGGAATCTCCTCATCAATGCACTTAACCTCACCTGTAGCAATAATCTTCTCATAATAGGAATTATCGTCACCACGGTAAATGATTGATTCGTTCTTATCTTTCTTGATTTTTTTCTCCTTAACCAGCTTAGCTTTCTCTTCTCTAATATGTTCCAAAAGCACCGATGCCGGTTCGTCATTAGGGTCCTGCTGTACAAGTTTTCCCTGTATCGCCCATTGGAGTATGCTGTTCTTTAATTGCTTTCCGTTCATTGTTCGTAATCCTCTTCTTGTATTCCTTATTCACCCTTGCTCATGGCATTGGCTATATCTATTTTTAATTCCTCGTCATAGTCTTTACTCATCATAAAGCTATTAACGATGCGTAGCAGCAAATCTTGGTCAATATTGGATGCTGCCACATGATAAATGATAGACTCCAATGTACGCATACAAATGCAAGCTTGCCAGTAGTAGTTATTCTTATGTAAGAAATATGCACCCAAAGTCAGTGCAATACGCTTATTCCCATCGTTGAAGAAGTGCCCCGAACAGAATCTATACATCAGATAGGTTAGCTTGTCGGCAAAGGTTGGATAGTATAAATCATTCTGCACAAAATCAAGCGCAGCACGTATCCCACCTTCATCACGCACTCCTTCAAAGCCACCATCGCTGGCATCAATCATTTTGCCATAGATGTTTAAAGCTTCATCGTAGTCTATGTAAATAATCTCCTTACTCATCTTCCGCCTGCTTCAAGCGTTTAAGCACATCTTTGTTGTCAGCTAAGATATGGTCAAAATCAATAGACTGATCACCAATGAACCGTTCAAACTCTTCGGGTGTGACAGCTTGCAGGTATTCCGCTATATTGCCGTGATATGCTTCTCGAAAACTGAAATCTCTTGATGTCATTTTTGTTCTGGCATCATTCAGATAAGGCTTTTGCATGGGATGCTCGGCAAGCTCTTCTACAATATGCTCAACTTCATATATGGTAAGCATTCTACCGCCATTCTCCTTAAAGCGTTCACTGATGGCTGCACCCACGCCATTCTCGAATGAAGAGATAACCAATAGTACCTCTGCATATAAAGTGTGCCGGACATTGTCTTTTAAATCGAGCTTCAATATCTCCCTGTATTCCTTTGCATTTTCTTTAAAAACAGCTTTGTAGATAAAATCTGTAATCTGAGAATACTTGTATGTGGGGTGTCCATCCACATATTGATTGATGGCGGAAGTGAGGTTTTTACGATAATTCTCTTCTGTTATTGCAGCAGGAAGATAGTTTATATCCCTACGGTTAATGTATTTTGTTCCACCACCCGTTTTTTCATTGATAGTGACAATTACAAAATCCAAAATAAGGCTGCGGACTTTCTTGGCTTGCTCACTTTCTGTAAGCAGCATACCCATATTTAAGAATGAGCGGAAATTAAATAATCCGAGCTGAGTCGTTTTGCTCCCGACATTTATGACGGGAGCAAATTGTAATTTCAACTCTTTCAAATGTTTACCCTTACATAAAACATAACCATTAGCCGATAATTCATCTGAATATTTTTCTAAATAGCGTTCTATTGTCCGCTCTTCTACTTCATAAAAATCTGCAACCATTTTTTTTGTAAAGCGGTATTCCCCCTCAAAGAGTATTCCTTCAATATCAAGATGCTTCTGCACTTTACTAACCGCAAAACGGTTGTTAAGCACATTCTGTCTTTCAATATTCGAAATTGTTAAATCTTTCATATCACTCTACAATTATCAGTTACACGATTTTATATCTATGCCGAGAATCTTTTGAATCTCAGAAAGTGTTTTGTCTATTTCATAGTCAAGTGCGGCACGTTTCTCAAAATATTGTTTGAGCAATTCTGCCGGAGGCAATATCTCTTCTTCTTCCTTCGGAAATTTGCATTGGTCAAAATTGCAATTCAAATCAAGCAACTGTTGAGCAGTAAACACACGGCTCTTTTCTCCTGTTTCACTACTGACAATCTCTTTCCTGTCATTCCACCATTCCTGAATGGGCAGAGTGTGCTCAACCTTCATCGGCTTGTTTTTTGAGAAGTGCTTGTACCCCTCCGGCATATCAAGACGATAAAACCATGTTTCTTTGGTCTTGAATCCTTCTTCACAACCCTCTGCTTCTTCATTGTTAAAGAAGAGGATATTGGTAGCAATAGATGTATATGGAGAGAATATAGAACCCGGCAAACGAATGATGGTATGCAAATTGAACTTGCGTAGAAGATTCTCTTTAAGCGCAAGTTTTGCTCCGTCCGTACCAAACAAAAAACCGTCAGGAATAATCACACCACATCTGCCACCTGCTTTAAGACGGTACATGATAAGTGCGATAAACAAATCAGCAGTTTCACTTGAACGGTAGCGCAATGGAAAGTTGTTCTTTACGCTATCTTCCGTACTGCCTCCGTATGGAGGATTCATACCGATAACATCAACCTTATCGGTTTCCTTGAAATCCGTTACGTTTGTTCCAAGCGAATCACAGTTAGCTATGTTTGGTGCCTCAATATCGTGAAGCAGCAAGTTTGTGATGCTCAAAAGATAGGGTAACGGCTTCCATTCTTGACCAACAACTGCATTTTGCAGTTTTTCTCCATCTTCGGCTGAACGTACACTCTTTCCCATATAATTGAGGGCAGAGGTAAGGAAGCCCCCTGTACCACTGGTAAAGTCACCAAAGGTCTCACCCAACTTCGGGTCAAGCATCATTACAATAAAATCAGTCAAAGCACGTGGAGTATAGAACTCACCTGCGTTCCCTGCCGATTGCAGGTCTTTCAATATCCCTTCGTAAATATCTCCGAATGTGTGACGGTCGTCAGCATCATCAAATTCAATCTCATTTACAATATTGACTACTTGACGCAAAAGCGTTCCATTCTTCATATACTGGTTCAAATCGGCAAATGTTTCCTGGACAATACTCTTAGCTCGTGGTGTGTTGGCATCTACGGGAAGATTTTTCAATGCAGGAAATAGCTTTTCATTGACGAAGGAAAGTAGAGCTTCACCTGTTAATGCTTCGCCGTCTTTCTCATCTACCGCCCAATTACGCCAACGCAAATCTTTGGGAATAATAGATTGATATGTTTTACTCTCTCTGGATGCTTTGTATTCCCATGTTTCTTCTTGAGTGTCGTAAACTTTCAAGAAGATCATCCAAGTCATTTGCTCAATTCTCTGTGCGTCACCATTGATACCTGCATCCTGACGCATGATATTCCGGATTCGCTTTATAATGTTATTTACTGCCATTTTTATGCCAATTTATATATCTGATACTCTAATTCTCTGATAGCTTGCTCATAACCGGCAATGCCACCAAATAGTTTTATAATTTTAGTTGGTTTTCCTATGCTATTGAATGGAGGTATCTCCAAGATGTTTGCTTTTTCAAAGTCGAGAATACCATTCTCTGCATATTTTTCAAGAAGAGCCTCCAACACTTCACGTGCTTTACCTTCATATTTTCCGAAGTAGTTACACTTCTTCACATTATTTGCTCTCTCTTTCCTTGTTAATGGAGGCTGGTCAAACGCAACGTGACATATCACATCGAATATGTCGGCATCCTTTAATGCCGGATTTGCTTCACGGACAGCGTCTATCAGGATGGCATACTCCTTTAATTCATCCATTATAGCTTGCTTGCGTTCAGCTTCTGTCCACGTCTGTATGAAATCATTCAGACTTTGGTAATGACGCAATAATTGCGTTCTTGCGAATGATTGAATACTTTCTGTTCTCATCGTCTTGCCATCTTCGCCTAACACAGATACTATCTCATGGGCAATACGGATATCCTTTCCATTGATAATATATTTTTCATGAGGCTCGGAAACTACGGTTGATGGACCATCAATTATTTTATATGGTTTGGGCTTTTTACCACCTCCCTTAGGAGGTTCAGGATCACCATCGAATGTAGGGTCTTTGAATTTTGCAGTAGCATTGCGGAAATCAAGGATTTCCAAATGCCACTTTCCCTTATCTTTTCTGAGTCGTGTACCACGCCCTATAATTTGCTTAAATTCAGTCATAGACCCAATTTCTTTGTCTATGACGATTAAGCCACAGGTTTTACAGTCCACACCAGTAGAAAGAAGTTCGGAGGTGGTTACAATCACTGGATAAGGCTCATCCACACTAATAAAGTTATCCAATTGTTTCTTACCCTCCTTATCTTCACCGACAATGCGTGTTACATAGTAAGGTGATTTCTTGCACAAATCGCTATTCATATTGATAAGCAAAGTTCGCATTTCTGCTGCTTCCTCAATATCAGAACAGAATACAATCGTTTTTGTCATACGACCGATGTCATGCAGCATTTTGGTAATTCTGTTTGCTACAACCTTGCGTCTTAACTTAATAGCAAGGTCACGCCCTATATTTTGTCTTTGATATAATTTCTGCTCAATCTCCTTACCTAACAAATCTATCTCACCCTCTTCAGGAGTCCAGCCTTGCAGGTCAACGTTGATAAAGTCAGCAGTAACCCTATACGGAGCCAAAAAGCCATCGTTGATACCTTGAAGTAGCGAGTAGGTATACACAGGTTCACCGAAATAATCAAGGTTATTCGCCCCTTCATCGGCTTTAGGAGTAGCTGTCATACCTATTTGAGTAGCCGTATTGAAATATTCCAAAACTTTGCGCCATGCTGAATCGTCCTTGGCACTTCCTCGGTGACACTCATCAACTATAATCAAGTCAAAGAAGTTTGGCCGAACTTCCAAGAAGGGGTCGGGCCTACCTTCTTTTCCAACCAACTGATGATACAGAGCCATATACATCTCATACGATGAATCAATTTTTTCTTCACCCTCTCCAACTGAAGTTATCTTAGTCATAAACTTCTTGAATGGCTTGAAATCCTGAGTCATAGTTTGGTCTATAAGGATATTGCGATCTGCAAGATAAAGGATTTTCTTCTTTGCTCCACTCTTATGGAGCCTATGGATTATCTGGAATGCCGTAAAAGTCTTACCCGTACCGGTAGCCATTACCACAAGTACACGTTGTTGCCCTTTTGCTATGGCTTCAACAGTGCGGTCAACGGCTATACGTTGGTAATATCTTGGCTCATGACTATGGGCATCATAGTAGAATGGGGTCTCTATAATATTAAGTTCATCAGGAGTATAGTTTTTGGATGCAAGATAACGGTTGTACAGCTCCTCTTCTGTCGGGAAGTCTTCTAACTTAATCTCAGTTTCTTTACCTGTGATAAAGTCATGTTCCAAGAAAGCATCACCATTACTGGAGTATGCAAATTTCAAGTCAAGGATTAAAGCATAATCCATAGCTTGCTGCATACCACTTCCAACAGTGTGCTTGTTGTCTTTTGCTTCAACCACTGCGATAGGTTTACCGTTGTGGTACAATAGATAATCAGCCTTTTTACCCTCTGCTACTGAGTGCTGGTTGCCAACAACAAGTACTCGACCGTCCGTAAAATAGTATTCTTCACGCATATTTACGCTTACTGCCCACCCTTTTTGTTGAAGTGCAGGAGTAATTAACAGAGTGCGTATCTCTTGTTCTTTAAGTTTTTTCTTGTTTACCTCCATGACAATAAGTTGTTTATGATTTGTTACTGCTGACAATCAAATCTTTTACATCAATATTAAGTTAAGGGCATTGCCTATGTCGTTGAGTGTCTTAATATCCGGTTGAACTGAATTACTACACCATTTACTCACAATGCAGTTGGATTTCCTAATTTGTCCTGCAAGCCATTTTCCTATTTTCTGTTGTTCTGCAAGTACTACTTTCAGTCTATTCAAATTAGCTATAGGGTAAAATGTTTTAATCAGAGAGCAAATTTATATAATTTATCTGATAGTGAAGCAACTTCCGATAATAATAAATTATTAGGAAGTAAAAATCTGGCTTAATTCCGGCTAAAACATGAGATTTTACAGATAGAAGAAGAAAAATTATGGATACAAAATAATTTTTCAAGGGTGGTTTTACAGAAGGACTACCCATTTTTTACACTTACTGTAATATTACTTATGTCAAAATTGATAATTCCAGATAACATATCTGACATACTTATAGTATCATTATTAAAATTAACTAATTATTCCGATTAAGTTATCTTTGAAGGATTGGCAAGCCACCTTATTCACAGAGACTAGACTGTAATGGATGGTGAACTACATATCGACACGTTCCCCAACTTAACTCCGGTCTGAGCAAAAGAGAGAACTAACAGAGAAACAGCCGAACTTCTTGCACGAAAAAGAACGGTGTTATAAAACAGAAGCCCACTCTTTCTTCACGACCTTCTATAATCTGAACTGGAATGCAAATGGTAAAATATCGGCGGAAGAAGTAGCCAACAGAGTAAATAGCACCCTTGAAAAGCATCTTGTAAATGAAGAAAAGTTCGGTGTAAACAATGTATTGCAAAAGAATTTTATAGTCGAACAAAAGCAAAAATAATAGACTTGGTTTGGTTATACCAGCACTTTCTTTAACAATAGAAGGCATGTCTATTATAAAATAGGGAATCTAAACGAACCGCTGAAAAGAGTATTAAAGTTCTCCATGACTATGTATAAAAGATTCGGACAAATCCGATTATTGGCGCATTATTGTAAAAGCATAAACAAAGGAATAGTCCTATGATAATATTTATACCAACGTGAATCCGATATAGCCACTCAAAACAGTTTCCCCCTTTACAAACTCATATTCTCTAAGCTACATCCTAATAACTACGAGAGGCAAATTTCATTTTCTGAACTAATCATCAAATCATACTTCGATACTATTTGCCTAATGCCCTCTGATCTTTCATAGTCTGGAAATACTTCTATCTACATAAACTGTCATAGCTTACATTCATAGTTACAACAAAGAATATCTCTCTGTATATCAAAAAACTTATCAAAGGTACCCTTTCATCATTACTCTATCTCCGATTTCCTATCTTCATCAGCACCAGCCCAATAACAATCCAGACCATCTCCCGCACCCGCGTAATCAGAGCGGCAAATACCCCATATGCTCCGGACAAAGACAAACCGGCTACCGCCAGGGCAAAGCCTCCTTCCCTACCCCCTAATTGCATGGGAAGAAAGAAAAGCAGATTGGCCAGTAGGGAAGAGAAAGCAACGATCAGAATACAACCGACAAAACTGACATCCGTAGTCAATACATTCAGAATCAACCAGACTTCGAGACACCCC
>OGJY01002668.1_pt1 | contig 16880 bp, 8 predicted proteins | sample 1572231 | NCBI WGS metagenome assembly OGJY01 (sample SAMEA2582121, study PRJEB24529) | metagenome | biome: Human gut stool | place: China | collected 2011
ATACTGGCGGGTAAGATCAAGTGTATAGCGAATGGTCTGTTCCGGGGCTGCATCCCCTGCTGCAATGCTTTGCTCCATTCTATGTCCTAATCCGTTATACTGATATACTGCCTTTTTGATTTGTCCATCTGTCATTCCCATAGAGCTGTTCATCTGGTTAGCCGCATCGAACCCATATGCTCTCAAAACCTCTTCACCGCTTGTTACGGATAACAGATTTCCTCTGTGGTCATACGCATAATCTTTCGTTCCGTTTGCATTTGTTTCCTGCAACAGCTGATTTCTGGCGTTATAATGGTAAGTTGTCACCAGCTCTCCTGCTGTCTGATATTCAGTTTTACTGCTTCGGTTTCCGAATGCATCATAGCTGTATGTTCTTAATGTCTGTCCATTCTGTGCTACGGTGGTCAAACGGTTTAATGCATCATAACAATAAGAAAAACTTCCACTGTCCTCCGGCAATCCCGGTCTTTCCTTTTCTGCCATGACCTTATTTCCCATGACATCATAGGAATAGTGACAGCGCTCTGTAAAATCTGCTCCTTTATGTAAGATGTCTTCAAGTTTTCCTGCCGCATTGTATCGGTAATCTGTATAATTTCCACCCGGCAGCTGCTTTCCAATCAGTCTTCCGAATTCATCATAACTGTAACGAATTGTATTCTCCCGCATTTCCCCGGAAAAGATTTTCATGGCTGACATCTGCATGGCTTCATTGTATTCATATACGGTCTTTTTTCCATCTGGATAAAGAACTGCCGTTCTCTCACCCATGCTTCCCCATTCATATCCCACGGTTTTTCCATATGGATCTGTGACAGAGGCAATACGTCCTGCCTCATCCATAGCGATTTTTGTCGTGCCGAGCCAGTCTTTTACTTCCTCAAGCTGCCTTATGGCATTATAGGTTAAGGATACTTTTCTTCCATCCGCATAACAGATTTCCTCCACCTGACCATTTGTGCCATAATGGAAGGCAGTCTCATAACCATCTTTGTCTACTTTTGCCCTCATTTTTCCTGCCGGGTCATAAGTATAGCGTTCTATATCCCCTAAAGGGTCTGTCACGGTGGTAACATGACCTTCTTTATCCCAGGTATAGACTGTATTCTGTGGTTCTTCCCCATTGGCTCCTGTACAGCTTGTCTGTACCAGCTGTCCCATTGCATCATACTGATAAAATGTTTCATTTCCCAACGCATCTGTCACTTTTGCAAGATTGCCATTTGGAGTGTATTCATAACAGGTAATATTTCCCTTTTCATCTTCTGCCTTCGTTACACGTCCAAGTGCATCATAGGTAAAATATGCCACACCTCCTGCCGGATTTTCAATGGATGTGATACGGGCAAGACAGTCATAACTATAATGGTAACATTCTCCCGCCGTAGTGGTACGCTCTGTGAGGTTTCCCCTGGCATCATATCCGTAGTGTTCTCCTGCACCATCCGGGTAACGAACACTCTTTAATCTTCCACCTTTTTCGTATTCATAAACAGTACTGCTTCCATTCGGATAGCAGATACGCTCTGCTTTTCCAAGTTCATTGTAGAATACACTTGTCGTTGCACCAGCCGCATTTGTAACACTTGTTCTTCTTCCTAAATCATCATAAGTGTAACTGGTCGTCTGTCCGGATGCATTCGTCTCTCTGACAAGATTTCCCTCTCTGTCATATTCATACACAGTCCTGGCTCCATCCGGTTCCAGTACTTCTGTCAGGCGGTTTACGGCATCATAAAAGTAACGGGTTGTATTTCCTTCCGGATCCGTCATTTCTGTGCGGTTTCCAGCCGCATCGTAGGCATATTTCACTACTCCTCCCATCGGGAGTATCTGTTTTACAAGATGATTGTCACTGTCATAAAAATATTCCTGCTTTCCATGATCCGGCGCTGTGACCGAACAGATGTTCCACATTTTGTCATAAGTGAAATGTACCTGCTGTCCCTCTTTGTCTGTGTATGTTTCCACTTTTCCAAGTGGATTATAGATAAACTCTGCCGTATTACCATCAAAATCCCGGATTGCCGTGATTTTTCCACCTGCGTTATAAGTGTATGCTCTCTGATTACCCATAGCATCGGTTACTGTTGTGACACGGTCTGCTGCATCATAGGTATAACGTGTCACGTTCCTATTTGCATCTACTGTCTCAATCACACGATTTAAGGCATCATAGCCATAAGTTGTCACATTTCCGGTTACATCCTTTAACTGTACGATGTTTCCGCTTTCATCATATCCAATCTCCCAAACGCTTCCATCTGCATAAGTGATTGTTTCCGGTCTTCCTGCCCCATTATTTATCACGGTAATTCTGTTTCCGTACAGATTTTCCGTGCCGATCAGATTACCTTTCCCATCATAATGGTTTTTCAGACGTTCTTTTCCGTTAATACTTACACTGATAAGATGACAATCTGCATCATAGGTATAGTTGACCCTGCGTTTTAGGGCATCCACGGTCTGTGTGAGGTTCCCACGGTTATCATACGCCATTCTCGTCGTTCTGCCAAGCCTGTCTGTCATGCTGATACACTGGTTTTTTTCATTATAGAGATAATGCTCTTTTGTCCCATCCTCATAAATAGTCTCTGTGTTACGGTATCGTTCATCATGCACATGAATGATTTTACTTCCATTGCGCTCCGTGAGTGTGACACGTCGGTTTTTATCATCATAAGCAAACTCCATCATTCCACCATCTGGAAATTGCTGATGAATAATACGAAATCTTCTGTCATAGGTATTCTTAACAGATGTGACATGACGGGCATTTTCCACTTCCGTGATTCTTCCATTTTCCCCATAGGCATAGCGGTATTCTGCACCGGATGCCGTTGTCACCTTTTCGAGTTTTCCTTCCCTGTATGCAAGCTGCACGATCCGTCCGGTATGGTCGGTCACTTTTTCAAGCTGTCCTTCTTTATTATAAGAGTAGGTCAGGCTGCTCCCATTGTCTGCCTCCGCTTTTTCAAGTTTTCCATCTTCGAGATAGGAAAAAGATATGCCCCTTCCGTTCCGGTCTTCTTTCCGGAGCATCTTTCCGTCCCGGTCAAACGATATGATCTCCGTGCCCGGATGTTCGAGCACGTATCCTGTTTCCGTTTCTTTTAAGGATTCGAGTGCTGTATTTCTTCCTGTCAGTTCCTCCCTGCCGTTTTCTGAAACTGTCCTGTCATAATGGTTGACCTGTCCGTCTGCCTGGCGCACCCTGACGGCTCCGTTCTCTTCTTTTTCGATGGCTGTCTGGTAATTATGCAAAAAGCAGTCTCCAAGCACACCGCTGCGGCGGTCCTTGGAATTATAATAACGGTGGAACGATAACGGTATCTCCCCTCCCACTTTTAAGTCTTCATGCTCATAGATGAAGTTTCCGGTGCTCAGGTTGACCGGGTCTTCGCTGTTCATGCAGCCCTCTGCCTCAGTTCCGAGCATTTTTTCCTCGACTGCCCTCTCAGCCGTCGCCCTGGCATTGCGTATGTTCTCGACATCTGCATCCAGAACACCCTTCATCCTTCCCATGTCCATGTTCCCTCCATTCGGGTCAATGGCACTGGCAAGGTCTCTGATCAGTTTTATGATGTCATCCCCACAGGCTGCCTCACTTCCTGCGATGCTGAGGTATCTGGTATCCACTGCCTGCACGTTCGAAAAGATCTCCCCGATCTGCTTTGCTGTGGTGTTATTTTTATCGAGTACTTTTTTATGGTAGGTGTCTACGTCATTGACATAGTTCTGGATGCTGAGCTGTCCGAGCCAGCTTTGTATGGTCAGTCCGGCATCTCCAAACCAGTCTTTTACCCTGTCCCAGGTACCGTCTGCCGTCACTTCGTCAACATACTTTAAAAGTTTTTGTTTTGCTTCGTCCGAAAAATCTCTAAACATCTCTTTCCTCCCCATATTGCTTTATCTAAATAAACATGTATGACACTTTTTCTATCCCATTTAACTGTGCAAGTTGTCTTGCAGTTAACAATGGGGTACTCACTTCATCAATATATTCCCTGATGGAAAACTCTGACTGTAATCCCGACTGAACATATTGGTTGTCTCTTGTTTCACTGTATTTGTTACAAATGACCATGTATTTTTCATGATCTCCGAAATCAAGGCACTCTGTGATATAGCGCATTTTGTTCGTTGAGACATCATCCTGTAACGTAATAAGCATCACTTTATCAGAATCCTGCAGTAACTGTATTCTCCATCTGCTATATCCTGCTTCCACATCCACAATAATAAAGTCATAATCTCCACTGTCTTTCGCTGACTGTATTAATTTTCGATAGATTGTAAAATCAAGATTTCTTGCATCGAGCGTTGATTTAAATGGAGGCAGATATGTAAATCCTTCTTTTCTTAATGTAAAACGAACATTCTGATACATATGTTCCTGTTCATTTTTCATGACACGATATCCTTCATTCGGCATACCGGTTTTGTTTTCAAGATAATAAGAAAAATCCTGCACAGATTCTGTATTTACGTAGAAAACTCTCTTATGTTTTTCTGACAGACACCGTGCAAGTCCGACAGATAATGCTGTCTTTCCTGTTCCCCCGATTGCAGAATAAAAAGAAATGATCTGTGTCTTATGTTCCTGTGTCTGTGATTCCGTCAGCCGATCCCTGCTCTGATAAGTCAGTTCATTGAAAAGTTCCCTGATTCCCAGATATTTATACACTCTGTTTACAGACAAATCCTCCGTACTCCCACTCTCATGTTCTTCTGCCAGCACACACAGATTGGAAATGTTATGTCTTTGAAGTCCTGCTGAATATAACGCCTCTGAGACAGCCAGAATTTCTACTGAGACAGGTGTCTCAAAACGTTGTTCAAAATAGACCGGATCAGATATAATTTCTAACTCTATCTGGTCATCAAATTCTTCCAAAAATTTTCTTTCCAGATTCTGCAGATACAGCTCATCTGTATCTGCAATAATGATTAATGGCTTACTCATTTTTTTATCCTCGTACTATAAATTCTGCATTTGCAATTCTCAGCTGACTTCTGTCTGAAATAGGCTCTGGCACATTTGGCTGTATTCTTTTTCCATTAACATAAGTACCATTGGAGCTTCCCATATCCACTACAAAATAGCTGCCATTCTGCCTTACGATTTTGCAATGAACTCTGCTGACCGCATTATTTCCTGTTATCACACCCTGAACTCTTTCTCTGCTTTTTCCTATCAGGAATTCATTTTCACAAACAACAAAGTGAAACTGCCCATCTATGGATTGTATTGATATCTGATTCATGTCCGGCATATCCACTATCTTTTTCTGCCCAATATTGGGATCTGCAGAAGTATTTTTTGTATTTCTATGCATTACAGGTTTTTCCGCCTGTATACGTGTACTAATGTCATGAAGTTTTAATGTTCCATCCTCCAACGCATCTATCACCTGACGCATTTTCGGATGATTCATCATTCCTATCCGTTCTATTTTCTGCACCAGCTGAGCCTTTATTTCATTGTCAAATTCATTTTTATTTTTATGAACACCCGTTATATTTACAGGCAAATAAATGATCTTCACATTATTCGTGCCAGACTCTACATATATATGGCTAAGGCGATTATCAATACATGCCATATTTAAAAATCCAAGATTTTCAATCTGAATTAAAGCTTCGAGCAAACTGTGAATCGCATTTAAGATCGTATCCATATCCGAAGATGCAATGTAATCCTCCAGTGATGTATATTCTCTTGTGAAATAAATTAGTTTTATTTTTCCATTATATTTGATTCTATGACACCTTAACAGGTTGGCATTTTCCTGATTCTGCATCACTTTATAGCCAACATCATAAAAGATCTCATTATTTTCCAATAAGTAGGCAGTGTCTTCCGTGTCTTGAATTTCTGTCAATTTATCTGCAAAGTACTCGTCCATTTTTTCACTTCCTAATCAAAATAAAATGTAAATTCTTCATCTGCAATCTGAATACTGTCATGATCCGAAAGCACATAAGAATTTTCAGCATCCAGCATTTCTCCATTCAGATATGTATGGTTCGTTGAACTTTTATCCATAAGATAATAAGTTCCATTTATCCGCTCAATTACCGCATGTCTGCGGCTGACCGCCTTATTATTTATTATTGTAAAATCATTTTCTTTTTCCTTACCGATATTAAAAATATTTTTTCTGACAGTCACGCTCTCCCCTGTGCTGATTCTCTCTAAAATTGGATATCTTTCCTCCTGCTGCAAAAGAGTTGTGTCTCCCTCGTCATCCTCCTGCTGTGTCAAAAGGGTTGTACCACTTTCATCCTCCTCCATCAGTAATGTCGTTCCACCTTCATCGTTACTGTCACTGTGATAATGTCTTTCATAGGATGAACGGTCATTTGTGATGTAACCGCTTTTTCCCGTCTCTGCTTTTACGATTTTCCGGAATGCCTGTGGACATTTTTCGCGGATATATCTCTCAATGTCCTCTATTTTATAATTCTTTGTATCATTGAGGAATACCTGGAATTCCTTCAGAAACTGCTCTGGCTCTTTGCCATATCTGCCTGCATACTGTACGGTATCTGCAAGAAACGCATAAACATTTCCACTCGTAATTCTGCTATTGATCGGCTGATATACAAAGAACACTTCCCTGGTTCTTTCACATACAAACACCATTTCCGGCTGTAACATGAGATTATGCAGATACAACCCATTCATTTCAATTTTTTTAGTCATCTCAATTGTCTGCGCCGCAAGCAGAAAAAACGTTTCTTCATCCACACCCTTTTTCAGATATGATATAAGAGGTACCACATCTGGTGCTGTGTAGATAATCGTCTTTTTTCCTTCCTGTCTCGGTCTGAAACAGCCGCGGAAAATCTGTTGTTCAAAAATATTGATTTCCCGCTCATTAATCTGTTCCCCAAATGATAACTTACTTTTAATCGTAACTATATTTCCCTTTGAAACTATGCGATACTTTGCCATATCTCTCAGTCCTTTTTTTATTTTCTCTTACGTCTTATTTTGATACGTCCGCTTCGCAGTGCGATCGCTGCACCGACGCCACCGCCTGTTACTACTGCTGCACCCGCAATAGAACCTGCAAACAATGGCTTATTGTTATACCAACGGATGAATGTGTTGGTTGTTACAAGAATTCCATTTAAGACATAGTTTGTTTTATTGCCAGCTGCATCCACAGCCATAATCGTGACATCCTGTTTTTTCGTATTGTTTGGGATATTGAACTGATAGTTTTCACCATCCACTGTATAATCACATTTTTTATCACCAATATAAATCTCAACACTATCTAATACCAGGTTGTCGTTGACTGTCACATTTGCTGCTTTCTTATCCACTGGATACTGGGCATTGCTCTCAACATCAATTGGAATAACGACAGGAGCTGTTTTATCCACACCAAATGAGATTTCTGCTTCTTTGGATTCATCAATGTTCTCATTGACATTTCCTGCAATATCCTCTGAATACAGTGTTACAATGTAACGTCCATCCCCGGCAAAAAGAGACTTGTCGATGGTGTAATCATACTGATACCATTGTCCGTTTCCACCAGATTCCTGTACCTGATAATCGATACCTTCTTCTAATGTCCTCGGTGTTCCATTTGTATCTACTACTACTTTGATTTTGTCATGTTCCAGACTGTCTACGTTGACTTCTTGTAACTTGACATCAATCTCGTTCTGAATATAAGTTCCTTCAATATCCTTTAAGGTCTGATCAAACACGTAAACTGATCCAAAGCGATTTACGGAGAACGTAACTGTTGCATTGCTCTCATTTCCAGCCATATCGGTCAATGTGGCATTTATCGTATAGATGTCGTCATAGCTTTGCTCTTTCGGGAAGTTCTGGAATGTAAATGTCTCTCCATTTCCCTGATTCGTATAAGAGCCTTCCGGTGCCACACTTCCCTGATTTGCACCAACCAGTTCAATGTTCACACCATTGGTATCAAAGTTTGTATCTGACATTACGATCTGTGGAATAACATCTCCATTATTTGCCGAATAATCTTCGACACCAACAATTTCAATTTCCGGTTCAGTGAGATCCACATAGTATTCTTCCCCTGTATAGGTTTCAGCTATGTTTCCTGCCATGTCCGTGTATTCCACATTAAAATTGTATAAACCATCTGTACCACATGTAATGGTTGCGGTATGAACATCTCCATTTCCGGTAAATCCGCCAGACTGTGGGAATGAGATTCCTGCTCCGTTATCAGTTGCTGTTCCTGTTATCCTTACTCTGTTTTCAGAGAAATTATGTTCTTCAATCTGAATCGTCGCTGTACGCGCTGCTGCATAATAATTGCCATTTACTGCATTATTGTTGTCATAAGTAACCGTAATCACCGGACGGGTTTTATCGATAGTAAAATCATCTGCTTTTACTGTCTCTGCCTGATTTGCTGCCTTATCCTTTCCACTGACAGAAAGCGTATAATCACCATCTTCTGCAAATGTAATGGTTGCAGTACTTACACTCTGATCCGGGTTTTCCGTATTTTCGGTTGTCTGCCATGCTGTCAACTCAGGAATCACACCATCTGTATTGGTAATATCTGCCTTAAAATCTGCCGCCTCAAAGTTGCGTTCTGTAACTGTAATGGTAGCAACTCTGTTCTCTTTGAACATGGTTGTATTTTCAGCATCCGGTGTCTCATTATCAAATGCAATTTTGATTTCCGGTTTTGTCTTATCAATACTGAATATCTGTTCGTCTTCTGATGTATTTCCTGCACGGTCTGTCATTTTGATATGCATTTTTATCTCATTGCTGTTATTTTTTACAGTGAATGACTTTTTCAGTTCTGTAACAAGGTTTTTGTCTTTCTTTGTCTGACTCCAGCCATCCGCATTTCCACTGGAAAATGCACCCTGATTACTGATCTCCACATTTCCTGACTGATTGTTTTCCTTATCATAAGGCGATTCCACTGTCCATTCCACAGAACGGATTCCCGAAAATGTATCTGTCACTGTAACATCTACCGTTACATCTTTTTCATACAGTTCATTTCCCTTTGCATCCTTGCTTGCAGCTGCCGCCTTGTTAAAATCAATATGTTTCTCACGGGCATGCTGCTCGGCTGTTTCAATGATCAGACTGCTCGGTGTCACATATCTTTCTTCGTGATTATTCAACATATCGTAAGCGCAGGCATAAATCTGTCCTTTAAATCCTGCCTGAACCACAAATGTCACTTTTCCTTCTGCATCTGCCTGTACAATCTGCTCACTGCTTTTTGTTCCATTGGCATCTACCGTATAATAGTGGATCTCCTTTACACCGGAATCCCCTTCTTTGGAGCCGTCCGTAGCCGTTACAGTCACCTTTGTATTTTCCACAAAATAATAACCATAATCCGTCTCTGTATAAGAAACACTTCCATCTGCTTCTTTATTTCCTGCTGCTTCCATATCAATGCTTAAAATTTCCGGAGCTGTAATATCCTTGTAGACACGCTGTGTTTTGGAATATTCATTTCCAGCATTGTCAATGGCTGTAATTACCATATCATAGCTGTTGGTATCTGCATTAATGACAGCATCCTTCGTGTTGATCTCATAGCTTTCCGTAACTGTTTTCTGATCTGGATAAGAAACGTTCACTAACTCCTTATTATTAACGGAGGCTTTCACACTATAAATTCCAGAATCTTTATCTTCTACTTTAATTCTGACTCCAGTATCACTGTTGTTATAGATGATTCCATTTTTTCCAACATATCCTTCTGCAGATAAAACAGATGTAATGGTCGGTTTAACTGTTTCAATCATTAAATTGCTGTTTTTCACATTCGAATTTGCTGTCGTCACAAGTGTCTTTTCAGACTGGTTGCCAACGTTATCCGTAACTGTTGCACTAATTTTTTTATCTAAATATACTTTCTGTTCATTTAAAACAGTCTCTGCCGGGAGTTCAAATACCGCTGTATCATCGCTTCCGACTGCCTTTGTCTGATAAGCTTCTTCACCTACATATAATGTAATTTCGTTCAGTCCTGCTGACGGTACTTCTGAACCATCGTCACTGTGTAAATCATCTGCTGTTACAGTAACTTTGATCACACCATTTCCATAGTTACCAAAGGTAAAAATATTTAAAATTTTTGATGCATCTTTCTTTTCAATATTAAATCTTGTTACATCTGGCTGATGTGTATCAAGACAGATTGTTTTTGTGTCAATTGTTTTATTTCCTGCGATGTCTGTATAGGTGGTGACAACTGTATTTTCGCCTTCCTGCACCTTCTGCAAATCGTTTGCTGAAAGTGTAAGAGAATCCTCCTGTACAATCTGATCACTACCTGCAATACTTTCCATAAAGTTCTTTGCCTTCGAAGTAAGTTTATCTCCGTTTACGGTCACAGTTCTCGCTGCAAGACCACTTCCGTTAGTCTGATCTTTTTGTTCTGTAATCTCGTATGCAATTGTTGGAATCTCTTTGTACCAATACTCTGTCTTTCCATCTTTTGCATTTTCATATTTGCCATCTGCCTGTGGCGTCACCTTTACTACAGGTGCATCTTTTTCCAGCATTAAAACATCCGATACAATACCATTATGATTCTTAATTTCTGTTAATTTATATGCCTTACTCTCATTGCCCAATGCATCCACTGCTTTGATATGAACCTCTTTCAGGCTTGCAAATATACCAGCTTCTTCCAATGGAACCGTAACTTCTATCGTTGCATCACTTGTTCCACTTACTTGTGTACTTACAGTTCCCGTATACACTTTTGTATCATCATCACTGTACACGCGGACTTCTTTCACACCAACTGCCGGATAATCCGATTTGCCGTCTTTTTCATTCACATCTTTCGCAGTAACTTTTACTGTAATATTTGCATTGCAATAATTTCCAAAATCGTATTTTTTTATTGTATCAGCAGGAATCAGAGACACTTCCGTAATTTCAGGTGCTGCACTGTCCCGATATACAGTAATAACTCCGGCTTCTGAACACTGTTTTGCTTTGTCAATGGCATAAATATAGATTTTATCAATGTTCTGATTTTTTGCTAATTGAATGCCGCTTATTTCAAACTTTCCATTTTCATTTAATGCTGCTTCCTGTGCCCCATTCAACACATCATCCGGTGTAAGTTCTGTTTCTGACCAGACAACCTTTTTCAAATTTTCATCCACGGCTGTACCTGTGATATCCACTGTTGTGTCTGCTTCAGTTTTCCAAATTGTTTTCTCATCGTCACTCAGTTCAATTTTGGGTTTTGTTGTATCAATCACAATTTTCACAGACGGATTGAGACTTATTTGTTTTCTGCCAATAATTCCACCTTTATACACTGATGAAATGATAGTTGTTTCTGCTAAGTTGAGTTGCGTTTTGCCCACTCCCCATTGCGAAAGACTGATTTTAGTTTTACCATCAAATTTTAAAATGGCTGATGATGAATAATAGTTTCCATCCTCATCCGCTGTTATTTGATTATTTCCACTATCTAACAGATTCAGACCTGCAAGAGCCAACGAATCTTTATTTTCATTTTGAATATCTTCAAATTCAGCAGTTACATTCTGGTCACCATTTACGTTTTCAATCTTATAGACTGCTGTTCCATCTTCATCCTCTGTTAAATTATTTTCCTGTATCGGCGTACCATTGACCGAAAATATTTTTACTGTTTTACCTTCATTTGGTTTTACAATGATTGCAACTTCTGCTCCAGAATCTACAATAATATTTTTTTCACTGGAACCATTAACCTCAACAATTCCTCCATCATCAGTTGTAACAGAAACTGTGTACGTATCAATTTCTGCTGTCACTTCTATACTATGTGCCTGTTTTATTCCTTCTGAAAATATATATTCTTTCTCTTTTAAGCTGTTATTTATTTCGTTTTCATTAAGCTTTTCATCATTGTCCACTCTAAAACTTGTAAGATGATACTTGTTGTCTGTAACAGCTGCTTTTATTTTGTACTCAGAATCTGTATATGGAACATTCCGGCTACCGTCTTCTCCACTCTCGGTTGTGATTTCAACTTTATCATTTTGTGCATCACTATTTAAAATTAGCTTTCCATTCTGACTAATTTTATAGGTGATTGTGAACTGTTTCTTTGCGAATGTGATTGTAAACGTATAATTTGCATCTAATGTTTTATCCTTAAATTCTTCATATACAAATGCACCGCTCGCATTTATCTTCTTGTTCCACCAATTATCGTTGGTTTCTCCATCCGGTTTCCAATCTGCAGTTTCTTTTTTTACTGTTACAGCAGTGATTTCATAACCTTCCTTTGGTATTGCTGTTACAACATTATTTTCTACCTTTACTTCTCCAGCATCATCTTTTTCTGAATGATCAGAAGTTTCTGCATTTGCAGTAACTGAATATGAAACAGACTTTTCTTTAAGTGTAATTGCACCTAACTCAATCTTTTTTGTTTTTACCTGATCTTCTGTGACAGTTTTCTCTTCACTGGAATAACTGTCATATGTACCTTTATCCACATCTGCTGGCTCAACTTTAACCGTATACTTATTATCCGTATTTAATGTCCAATCACCAATAGAAATATTAAATTTTCCATCGTCTGTTGTAGTCGCTTCATTCGTTACAGGAGTCGAACCGCTTTGTGGGTATGTTACCGTCACCTTTGCACCTGCATATGCTCTTCCATTACTTGTACCCGTGTTTTCATTAGTATCATCCGGAACCATCACCTGTCCTGTGATTGTGACTGCGACTGTACCACTTTCACCTGTTGCAGTGTTATCTGCTGATGCTCTGATACTTCCAAATGGTATCGTTGTTGCCATAATTAACGCAATCATTAACCATGCTGCAATTCTTTTTCCTTTTGTTCTCCAAAACATTTCCATTTTCTAAATTATCTCCTGCGTATGTATGATGATTTCATTCAAAACCAGTTCATACCTTTTATCTGTGTTTTTTATATTTTCATCCAGCACAACTGTTTCCTCTTCCTGTAATACAGTTGTAGTTTCTTCTAAAACAGTTGTTTCCTCCTCAACCATCTGAAGCGGCATAGTGGATTCTTCCCGCAGCAATGCTGTCTTTTCCTCATCTTTTTTCGGAAGAACCTCCGTTTTTTCATCATTTTTCAATTTCACTGTTGTGCGTTCTGTCAGACTGCTTTTCCTTGTTTCAGATGATTTGGCGCTTCTTTTAGACAATGGATTTTTCTGTCTGTTATTTTCCTCTCGCATTGCCATAATCTGACGTTCTGCCGATTTACCGCTAAGATCATCTATGATTCCCCGTACATCCATTTTAAAAAATAGGTATATGGATATCAGTGTCAAAACTCCTGCTAATGAAAATGCAATGATGGATATGAGTTGTAAAGTACCTGCATTCATGATGCTTTCACCTCCGTATCTTTTGCATATGCATTTTCCACTGCTGCCTCTGCATCCTGCAAACGCTTTAGAATATCATTTTTCATTTCTTCTGTTTTGTCTGTTGTCGTATCAACCTGCTCCGTACCAGCTTTTACCTGTTCCAGCAACGCTTTCATATCTTCCTGTGCTACGTCATCTGCCTTAAATTTTCTTGCATAAGTTTCCACAGCATTCATTGCCAGTTTGTATACTTCCAGATTTACAATTTCATTCTCATCCTGACTCTCAGATACGGTTGCTACGAGTTTTGTTATATTCTCCCAATATGGAAGATAGGTTCCTTTATCAGATGCTTCCTGCACATTCAGTGTGATATCGCGGTTAAACTGTCCTATATCACGGTACATTTCAGCCATCGTATAATAACTGCTGTCCTCACCGCCATAAGTACATGCCGCCTCAAACCACTGAATCGCACTTTTCATTCTGGTTATCTGATTGTCTGAATTTTCTGTTTTTCCATAATCGTAGTAATACCAGTATAATTTTCCTATCTCAAAAGCAAGATCCCCATAATCGCTATTCTGCTGCAAAACAGTCAGATTACTGTTTATTTTCTTTTTGAATAATTCCTCTTCTTCCAATGAAAAGACCGCGTCATCCTTAAATGCCTCGATTATTCCAAAATACGCTTCCGAATTGCCCGGCAGAATATCTATTGCTTTGGCATAATAATCGATTTTTTCCTCATCTGTCGCAGATAATTCTGCCTGCTTGATGTTATTATCATAATCGCTGTTGTTCACATGGACTCTCATTCCTGTGCATACACACCCTGCAATCAGAAAAAATACAGCTGAACCTGCTGCAATAAAAAAAACTTTCAGCTTATTTTTCTGTTTCTTTCGATACCCCTCGTCCATCTCATCATAATGATCCAACGCATATAACAATTCTGCACATGACTGATAACGGTCTTCCGGGTTTAACTGGGTACATTTTTGAATGATCGCTTCTAATCCACTGGACAACTGCGGATTCCAATATCGGATTGGATATATCTCATAAGGAGGTTCACATGGATTCTGTCCTGTGAGTAAATGGTATAGCGTCACGCCAAGACAATATACGTCTGTTCTGGCATCCGTCTGACCTTTTCCTCCAAACTGCTCCGGCGCAGCATATCCTTTTGTTCCAAGACTTACTGTATCTGCCAGATTCTGTTCTTTGTATTCCCTCGCAATACCAAAATCAATTAACTTGATATTTCCATTCGGCTGCAGCATAATGTTTGCCGGTTTCATATCCCGGTAGATAATTGGCGGATTCTGCGTATGCAGATAATCCAATACCCTGCATAGTTCCTTTGCCCACTCAATTACAACTTCCTGTGGCTGTGCACCTTCTTTACTCAATACACTGCTTAAGGTTTCTCCCTCAATGTAATCCATGACAACATAGATTACATTTTCTTTTTCGATAATGTCTACAATTCTTGGCAGTGACGGATAATCCAGTTTTTTCATCATGTTTGCTTCCGCCATTGCACTTGCAACTACAACTTCATTGTTCTTATCGTAAGCTTTTCTCTCGATTTCTTTGATTGCCCACTGCTTATTCAGGTTTTTGTCCATCGCCAGGTAAACTTTTGACATTCCACCTTTTCCGATCAGCTTTAAAACCTCGTATTTTCCCTCAATAATTGTTCCTCTCTCAGCCAACTTTCATTTCCTCTTTTGCCTTATTTGAGTTTGATATAAATTGCAGAAATGTTATCCGTTTCCATCCGTTGTTTATTCCATTCGATCATTTCTCTCAATTTTTCTTTTATCTGCGCTTCATTAAGATTTTTATGCGGATTCAGTGACTCAGAAATTTCGTCTTCTGATAACATATGACGGAATCCGTCTGAGCATAACAAAAGGGCTGTGCCATGCGCCAGCCTTCCATTCTCATATTGTGGTTCAAAAAATTCATTCACACCGATACACTGAAGAAGCACGTTTCTGCGATTATCCTTTTTAGCTTCCTCTATTGTCATATTCCCACGTTTTATTTCTCGCGCAATGAATGTATGATCCTCGGTCAGCTGCTGCAACGTATCCGATAATGTATAAATTCTGGTGTCTCCAACATGACAAAGCATATATTGCCCATCACTGTTTAATAAAACCACACTTATTGTTGTTCCAAGCTGAATCTGGTTTTCTTTTCCATACCTGATCAGCCTGCCATTTATTTCTTCCAAAAGACTCTGCCACTGTTGTCTTATTCCTTCCTCCCCAACATGCATTTCGTTCTTTATGTAAACCTGTTCAAACCAGTCTGAAAAAGCCCTGACGACCGTTGCACTGGCAAGCTCCCCTTTTTCCATGCCACCCATGCCATCACAAATTGCGATCAGAAGTGTCTCTCCATGTTCCTCAGAACATCCTTTTAATAACAGACTGTCCTGATTGGTCTTCTTTTTTATCCCAACGTCTGTATCATATGCAATATAAAATTTCTTCAACTTTTTCCCCCTGTTTTTCTTTACAATTATTCTTTTTATTATATTATTCTCCTACAATTCACACCATATAATCTGATGTAATTTGGGTAAAATATTTACATTTCTTCTACACGCAAAAAAGACACCATTCTCTAAATGGTGTCCTTTCTAAAATAACAACTCTCTTATCTCTTATATTCTTCTATCACACATTCATGTGCTTTACTTTTCTTATCATAATTAATGCCCACTAAAAGTATATTTCCAGTGTACTGCAACAATGATTCAGGATACTTTTTGTCCTTTATCTGTTGTAATTCTGTATATGCACTTTTATTCCATTTTAATTCGACTACGAGTGCAGGATAATCTACTCTGTATTCCTCTTTCGGTATAAATACAAAATCTGAAAACCCTCTCCCTGTCGGCAATTCCCGAATTGGTTTAAAATAATATTTCATGGCGCTTAAGTACGCAATTGTCAAAACACTGCTCAATGAATTTTCATTATGATATTGAATTGCTGACGCATACTCCATATGAATCTGTTCGATATAATCTGCAACCAGCGTTTCCTCTCTATCAAGAGTAGCCTCTAACAACTGCTCGGATTGATATTCAAACTCCTGCAGTTCATTCCATTTCGTTTTCTTTGCTGCCGCTAAAAGTTCCTGCCGTATCTCCTCATTTGGAATAAATGCGCACTGTTTTCTCTGGTCATATGCCAGATATCCAAGGTGGATCAGGTAAGTTATCACATCATCCCTGCTAGAAAAGCTTACCGTATCGTTTTGAAATGTTCCGGTATCTACTTCTACTGTCGAACCTGAAACCATCTCTATAACCGCCTGTTTTAACCCATCAAAATCCATGTTGATCAGTGGAACCACAACCTCATATGTTCCGGTCTGCGACCAGTAGCTTTGGAAATTTCCGCGCAGCATGACACTGACAACTGCCTTCGGGTTATAAACCTGCTGATTTTACTGATGTGCGATAAAGAAGTAATAGAAGTGTAAAAAATTTTGCCGTT
>OGJY01002684.1_pt1 | contig 16731 bp, 16 predicted proteins | sample 1572231 | NCBI WGS metagenome assembly OGJY01 (sample SAMEA2582121, study PRJEB24529) | metagenome | biome: Human gut stool | place: China | collected 2011
AGAGCATCTGACTGTTAATCAGAGGGTCCTTGGTTCAAGTCCAAGAGGAAGAGCAGAAAAAGAGATACTTCATAGAGGTGTCTCTTTTTTTTGTGCCCGGTTTCCTTTCAGTTTCCTCCTTAGGAAATTGCAGTTTCTTCGGTAGGAAACTCCAGTTCCCCGCCTAAGAAATTATAGTTTCCTGCGGTAGAAACTGCAGTTTCCATAAGAGACAACTACGAGGAAACTGTAATCGACTGACAACTACCACAGTAAGCATAGAACAGAAATACAGGTAATAGCTTGCTATAATTCGATATAAAAAGAAAGAGGCCTGACTAAAAAAGCCGGCCTCCTCACTGCAAATATTACTTTAAAAGGGTTAAAACGAGATTGTGTCTGCCTGCTTCCAGTTCGATCACTTTATCACCTTTTATATTGTCCGGTAGATAAAGGGTTGCCGTACTATTGGCTGGGACGATCACCTCATAATTAATCTTTTTCTTATCCCACTTCCATTTGGAAACGATCCGGCCATAAGGGGATTCATGTTGTGCTTCGAAATGCTTCAGTTCTTTTACGAAGTTTGGACGCAGCAGGATATGTTTAAAACCGGGTTGCTCAGGATCAGGGAAGATACCTCCCAAGCCTTTATAGAACCATCCGCCTATTTCCCCGAACATCATGTGATTGTCTGAAATATCGCGTTCGGCTTTCAAGTCCCAGTTCTCCAGTAAAGTCGTTGCTCCGTTGACAATCCACCAGCCCCACGAGGGATAAGTATCTTGTGCGGCTACCTTATAGGCCGTTTCTGAATATCCGTTTTCGCTTAATGCGTTCAGGATTGCTTTGGCTCCCAATACTCCGACATCAAGGTGAAATCCGGCTTCTTCCACTTTCTTTGCCAGATTTTGTGCGACTTTAGCAATCATATTGTCGGGAACTATTTTCCATTGTAAAGGAACACTTAATTCCGTCTGACTGCCGTTGGCATAGATACCTGTTTCCTTATTCAGGTATTTATCGTTCACCGCATCCTTTATCTTCTCCGCCAATGCCGTGTAATAAGCCAGATCTTCCTGTTTGTTAAACAGCTTGGCTGCATTAGCCAAGATCCGGGTATCTACATAGAAATAGATGGAAGATGTCAGTTCCTTATTTGACTGGGACTTGACAGGCACCCAATCGCCACGCCCCCAGGTAGTCAGATGATTCGGGCTTGTGCGGTCTACGTAATCGACATAACGCTTAATGCTTTCATAGCAGTCGGCCAACGGTTTGCTGTCACCATAAAACATATATAGCTCCCAGGGAATAATTGCAATCGTACTTGTCCAGTCTAATCCGTTATCCGTGCCGTATCCCCATCCTCCAGTCGGGATAATGTCAGGGAGAACACCATTAGGTTGTTGTTCGTCGCGATGGTCTGCCAGCCATTTCTCATAGACTGTAATGCCATCATAATTATACAAAGCTGTTTCTATGGCAAAATGACCGTCGCCTGTCCAGCCGTTCTTTTCACGCTGCGGACAGTCGGTCGGATAGCCCATCAAGTTTGATAAATAAGCGTTATTGGTAGCCCACCAGAGTTTATTGACAAGTTCACTCGATGTATTGATATTCCCAACAGAAGGGACATCGCTGTGCATGAAGTAAGCAGTCAGGCTGTTTTGGTTGAGTTCGATCGGCTTGTCGCTGGTTACTTCCACATAACGGAAACCTTTATAATTGAATTTTGCCATAAACTCATCCTTACCTCCACTCAAGATCAATATATCTGTCTGGAAAGGATCTTTCACCTTATCTCCCCTGTAATAAACATCGATATTGGACATATCGATTCGCCCGTTATCGAAGAGACGTTCCCCATGCATGATCCTAACCTCTGTTCCTTCCTCTCCCGAAACATTTATCCGGGTTACTCCCGACATATTCTGTCCGAAATCGAATACATACGTCTTTTCATTTATCTTGTTGACGGACTTTGCAGGAAGAGTCAGTACATTACGGATCGGACGGGCTTGTTGCGCTACAATGTTTTGGGAAGGAGCGCCCCTGTATCCCACCCCATTCCATTTGGAGTCGTCAAAGTCCGGCATATTCCAGCCGGCCTGTTCAAGACGGGTGTCGTAATGTTCTCCGGTATAGATACTGTTGAAGATCAGTCCACCTGAAGAAGTTTTCCAACTAAGATCGGTAGGAATGGTTTCGACACTTCCATCGCTATAAGTGATACGGAGATCCATACAGAATGCAGGCCGGTTACGCCAGGGAGCCCGGTCGAAATCCCACACGGCCTTCGACTGGTGGTTGTACCATCCGTTACCCAAAAGCACTCCGATAGCATTGTCTCCGTTCCGGAGCTGGCCGGTTACATCGTAGGTGACATACAGATTACGTCTGTCGAAACGGGTATACAACGGATCGAGACGGTGGTCACCAATCTTCTTCCCGTTGATATACAATTCGTATAACCCTGCGGCAGCGATATAGGCACGTGCCGATTTTATAGTTTTACCTGCGGCAAACTTCTTGCGGAAGTAAGGAGCAGGCTGATAGTCTTTATCTTTTCCGTCACCAATCCAGGCTCCCTGCCAGTTCTTTATGTTCATCATGCCTGTCTCAAAAGAATGGACGGACGAAGCGACTTCCTTATCCAACAAATCATCACTTATTACTTTCCAGTAATATTTCGTACAAGGCTCCAATTGCTTCCCGGCATAAGTTACCAATATATCTCCGGAGATTATCTTTCCGGTATCCCACATATCGGCACTTCCACCGGCAACCTGTATCGAGTCTTTACCGACTAATACCCGGTATGAGCGTTGTTTTGCCCCTTGCCGGTCATCTTCCATTTTCCACGAAAGACGAGGAGCGGGATTATCTATTCCTATTGGATTCTCAAGGTGGTCACTTTGAAGGCCGGTCAACTGAACGGCTGATTGCCCGTTAGCATTGGAAAAACTAAAGAAGGTTGAAACACAAAATGTTAGTATCAGTCTTTTCATTCGTATGTTATTTTGTAAAACAAATATCGTTATTTATCAATCAAACAATACCGGTTGTTGTCCGAACAATAATACCTCCGTCTTGTTTATTAATCCAAAGGTCGGCATTCTACCGAAGAGATCAACTATAAAAAATGATATTAGATATACTAAAAATGATATTTATCTCCGGATGAACCGAAACGTCTCCTGTTTCGCCTTCCTTCATAACAGAAATCTGAATATCAATAATTCAACCAGAGTTTGAAAGCCCCGATCTTTTCCCGGCTAACGATAATCTTATCTTTAAAAGGCGGAGACACTTTTACTATGACCTTCCCTAAAAAATAAGATTCTATCTTTTGAATAGCTTGTACACTTACGATCGTTTGGCGGTTTGTCCTGAAAAAATGATCGGGATCTAGCTGTTCGCAAAGTTTATCCAAAGACAGATCTATTATAAATTCACGGTTCTGGTGGGTTACGGCAAATGTTACTTTATTTTCAGAATAGAAATAGGCTATATCATCTACCTGCAATGTGAATAACTTATCATCACCGGAAATAAGAAAGCGGGTTCTGTATTTCTTTGTGGGACAGGTTATATTCTGTAATATTTCCAGAATTTCCCCTTGTTGGTTGAACTTTTTGAAATATCTGGCGGTCAGCTTCTCGAACTTCTCAAGTGTTTCAGTAAGTTGTTCCTTACCTATCGGCTTCAACAAATAATCTATGCTGTTTACTTTAAAGGCACGAACAGCATATTCATCATAGGCTGTCGTAAAAACGATCATACTTTCCGGATTTACTCTTTCGATAAACGAAAACGAGACACCATCAGTTAACTGGATATCCAAAAACAAAATATCCGGATGCGGGTTGTTTTGAAACCATTTAACGGCCCCATCCACATTTCCCGGTAATACAAGTATCTCCCAATCCGGCCGTAGCTCCGTTAACATCTTATTCAGCAAACGGGCTGCCGGAATCTCGTCTTCAATAATTGCAGCTCTTATTTTATTCATTTAGCAAAGGTATTCTAACGGTAAAACATTTTGAGTCATTTTCTATAATTATATCCCGACCATTAATCAGTTTATAGCGGGTAGACAAGTTATGAAGTCCCGTACCCGATTTTACAACACTCTGTTTAAGTCTTATCTTATTCTTTACCACCAGCATCTCGCCATCTTCAGTGGAACTCAGATGAATAGTCATCGGATTATCCGAATTGATCGTATTATGTTTGATCACATTCTCCGTCAACAACTGTAAGGTAAAAGAGGGTATTTTCTTTTCCTGCAAAGAGGGATCGATCCGATTGTCTACATGGATGCAGTCGCCTAACCTGACCTGGTGAAGAAATATAAATGATTTCAAAAAGGCCAGTTCGGATTGAAGAGTCATTAACCCTTCCTGCTGGCTTTGTAGAATGTACCGGTAAACATCCGACAGGCGTTGGGTAAACAAGACCGCATTTTGGGGATTATATTCTATCTCAGAAATCAACGTATTCAGATTATTGAACAGGAAGTGAGGATTTATCTGGTTTTGCAAAGCCGTATATTGTGCTTTTATTGCACTCTCTTCCAGTTTATTCGCTTTTTCATGGAGCATAATCAACTGCCTGTAAAAATTCGTCGTCATACTAAGACTGACAATCACCATTTCCACCAGCCATATCATCAAAAGAAGCCTTGTACCCGGTTTCCCTAAAACAAAAGGGTATGGTACTTCCAGCAACATTTTTACAATGGACAGCATCAGATAGTTCATCAGATATAGCAGACCGGCAATCAAAATACAATTTATCAACAGCTGAAATCTACGTCTCATCAGAAACAGATAACTCTTCTTTTGCCATCTGTTGATCAGGATAAGACTGAAACCGATTACATTAAACACAAAAACGACCAGCAGGAATGCCCAAAAAGAGATCAGTATGTGCTGATGCTGAGGGGAAAAGTCTGAATAAAGTACCAGAAACAGGTAAGAAAAACAGGCAAGTCCCGAAAATAAAAAAGCATTAAACAACTGATTATATTTGTTCTGCATAAGCCGATCGATTATAATTGCAAATGTAGAGTTTTATCACATCAAAGAGGGTATCTGATATCACTTTTCAGATACCCTCTAAAAAAATAAATATATGTATCACCATGAACTATCAGAAACACAGACCAAGCCGGAAGCCCAGATTATTCTGTCCATCCATCGAATAAGTCAATAAATCGGTTTGGTTGGTTGCATAGCTATAATAAAGTGCCACATGAAAACCGAATCGCTTATCCGGCACCGGATAAATGTTTACGCCTAGTTCCGGTGAGACATAAAAGCCCCAGGGATTGGAGTAATAGCGGATTGAATTCATATAACAGGAGTTTTCTGCATACATTGCACCCAGTTTGACTCCGGCATAAGGCCTGAAATACTCGTTATTACCGATCCGGTAAGAAGTAGAAAGACCAAAAGGTAGCTGGAATGCCGATTGTTGCTGATCGGTAGTCAATGATTCCGTCGGCGAGAGTTGTAAAGTCTGACGTCCCACATACCTGTGATTGGTATGGAAATTCAGAAAAGCCCCTAATGACCAACGGGGAGCTACATAATAGCCTGCTTCAAAGTTCATTCCCCAGCCACTGATCTTATCTGCAAAGTTCGTTCCTACCGGGGCATTCATCTGCCAGTCAATACTAAAATGAAGATTATCTTCTATTTGTTGCGCACTAGCTTTCAAGCAAAATACAGACAATGTCATCAACAATATTACACCTTTTCCAAATATATATTTCATTGCTTTCATGATCTTCCGCTTTTACTGTTTCTTAATATAAGGAGATTGTTCAAATGCCTGGTCGACCGCATTTAGCGTCAATTGCATGTCGATATGGGAACTGCCATATAAAAGACCGGAAGCATATGTATGCCAAATTACAGGCAAGTCTACTTTCTTATCCGGATCGACAGGCTTTCCTGTTAAATCGACCATTTCAGTAATCAGTGTCCCTGTATCGTAACTATATGAAACAGGATAAGGATAATACCAGCCACTCCAGCCAAAGCCCCAGAAGCCTGCTCCCCACCAATTATATCCGGGATATCCGACAGAGCCGATGATTTGTGTCGTTTGTTGTGCATACCCCAGTTGCAAACCGATATCTGCTTTCGTTTTATCATCTACCCGGGTGTATCCACGCCCGGTCATTTCATCGGCGACCCGGTTGATGATCTTTTGAGCATTTTCATCCTTCCAGTACTGGGAGTTCAATCCGCTACCGGCAACCAATATACTGTCGGGCAGATAAAATGAATTGAATTTGCCGAACTGAACGCTGTTATCATAATTTGTATAAACAGCGAAGTCACTATCCAGCTTATTCATATCAGGATCTTTTTCACAAGATGAGAAAAATGCCGTCACGGCTAAAGCAAATAATAATAACTTCTTCATATTCCTTTATTATTAAATCACAGAATTAATCAAATCTCTCATAACGAACGTCCTTTAAAGACATTCGATTTATTCATCGGTATCAGTTTACCTATTAAGGTGAAACGATTGGAATTAAAATTCGGTGAAATATCCACCCTTGCACTATTTGAACCTTCAGTCAGCATGATATCTATCTGGGCTGAAATACCGGTACCCATTACATTCATCGAGACAATTACATTTCCTTTCTTATCCGCTTTCGTTTTAAAATCAGAAACCTTTCCGTCCACAGTAATTCCACCCAGGCCGTTCGGTCCGCTGACCGGAATGTTAAAAGCAACCTGTACTACTGCATTGTCATTATCCACCCCCACAAAATTCGTGTTAGATGATACAAAAGCATTGGTGCCCTCCTTGAATACCACCTGATCGGCTTCGAGAACAAAAGTCTTGCTTTCAATCGCCTGTTTAGCCTCTTCAAATAATAAATTATCCAAAGCTTCCTGCGCAACTTTCTCTTCTTCGCGTGTAGTTCCCTTACGGGTTGTTTGTGCGGTACTATAACCTGCGCACATAAACGATGCTGCCAGAGCTAATAATAATGTGTGTCTCATCTTCCTAAAATTTTAATAGTCTTTAATTGCCTTATTATTAATACAGTCGTAAACTTATTTGATTTATGTAAAACAGATTCGTTTTATTTTGCCGAACCGTAACTGGTATTTACTGAACCGTCGTTTTCCATAACTGAAACGAATGGTCCTTGTCTACAATAAAAAGGATTCTGTCTACAAGAAAGCCCCTTCCGTCTACAAATAAAAAAGCTTCTTTCCTACACAAGTATCTTCGCTGCATAATCATAAAACAAGACAGTTATGAACAAAAGAGACTTTTTATTATTCTTACTTATCTCTTTATTATCAACATCCATTTGTGCTCAACAAAAGGGAAACACCCAGCCGGTTCAAAACATACGCGGAACAGTTATCGACCGGGCCTCCGGTCATCCGATGCCGGACGTCACCATCATGCTTTCAGATATGCCGGGCACAGGCACTACAACGGACGAACGCGGACAATTCGTTTTGCCCGAGATCCCGGTAGGGCGACATAACGTACAGGCTTCTTTTCTTGGATACGAACCTGGTATCTTCAGCGAAATACTGGTAACATCCGCGAAGGAAGTATATCTGGACATCTCACTGAAAGAAAACGTCAACGAATTAAGTGAAGTCGTTGTCCGCCCACAGATCAACAAGGAACAGCCTCTCAACAAAATGGCGGCTACCGGTGCCCGGATGCTTAGTGTGGAAGAAGCCAGCCGTTATGCCGGAGGCCTGGATGACCCTGCCCGCCTGGTGAGTTCGTTTGCCGGAGTAGCAGCCAACCTGTCCAGCAACGGAATATCCATCCACGGGAATGCCCCGCACCTGCTGCAATGGAGAATGGAGGATGTGGAAATACCGAACCCGAACCACTTTGCCGATATATCCATACTGGGCGGCGGTATCTTATCATCACTCAGCAGCCAGGTTCTGGGTAATTCCGACTTCTTCACAGGTGCCTTTCCCGCCGAATACGGGAATGCCGTTTCCGGTGTATTCGACATGAAGCTGCGTAACGGGAACAACCGGAAAATGGAGAACACCTTTCAGGTTGGTATATTGGGGATAGATGTCGCTTCAGAGGGCCCTCTAAGCAAGAACCATCAGGCTTCCTACATCTTCAACTACCGCTATTCTACCACCGGACTTCTCAACAGCATTTATCCCGGCCTCGACATGGGCGGTACGCTTAATTACCAGGATCTGAATTTCAAATTCAACATTCCGACACGTAAAGCCGGTACTTTTGCCGTGTGGGGAACCAGCCTGATCGACAAATACGAAAATGATTTCGAGGACGATCCGTTGGAATGGGAACATACCCGGGATAATTTTCAGTCGACAGCCAAACAATATATGGCTGCCGGAGGGATAAGCCACCGGTATTTCTTTCCGAACAATGCGATGTTGAAAACAACTTTAGCAGCCACCTATTCCGGTATGAATGCGACAGAAGATGCCTATGCAGCCGATCACACCGTCAGCCCGTTCACCTATCAGAAGAACAACACGACGAACCTGACCCTGACATCTTCCTACAACAGAAAATTCAGTGCACGCCATACCAACCAGACAGGTTTCACCTATACCCGTTTGTTCTATAATATGCGTCTAAACCTGGCTCCTTTTGAAACTGCCCCGCTAAATACTCTCTCAAAAGGAAAAGGACAGACCGACCTGATCTCTGCCTACACCAGTTCCTCTTTCGGTATCACAGACCGGCTTTCGGTAAATGCCGGCTTGAACAGCCAGGTTCTGACGCTTAATAACAGTTGGACACTCGAACCCCGGTTGGGAATAAAATGGGCGCCGACCACTAAGTCTTCATTTGCCCTGGCGTATGGCTTGCACAGCCGGATGGAAAAGATGGATGTCTACTTTGTCAATTCCAAAAGCACCGGAAAGGAATCCGTAAACAAAGACCTCGACTTTACCAAGGCTCACCATCTGATGCTGACATTCGGCTATAAATTATCCGACAATCTGCTTCTTAAAGTCGAACCTTATGCACAATTCCTGTACGACGTTCCGGTTATTGCAGACAGCTCCTATTCCGTATTGAACCGAAGAGAGTTTTATGTGGAAGAGGCTCTCGTAAACAAAGGGAAAGGACGTAATATCGGGGTAGACATCACGTTGGAACAATATCTGAGTCGCGGATTCTATTACCTGGTCACAGCCTCTGTTTTCGATTCGAAATACAAAGGAGGAGACGGCGTCTGGCACAACACACGGTTTAACCGCCGGTTTATCCTCAACACATTGATCGGCAAAGAGTGGATGGTAGGTTCCAAAAGACAGAACATATTAAGTGCCAACGCCAAATTCACCCTGCAAGGAGGAGAACGTTATTCTCCCCTCGACCATGCAGCAAGCCTGGCACATCCCGACAAGGAAGCGCAATATGACGAAACACGGGCTTATTCCGAACAGTATCCGGTCATGTTTATCGCAAACTTTACGGTCAGCTACAAAATAAACAGAAAGAAAGTTGCACACGAGTTCGCCATCAAGGCATTGAATGTGACGGGGACGGAAGAATATTACGGTTATCACTACAATCTGAAAAGCGGTGTGATGGAACGGAACGGGAACAGCATTCCTATCAGCAATATCAGTTACAAACTAGAATTCTAACCGGTATGCAAACAGATACCAAATAAAATAGTAATTTCGGACAGTCTAAAGAGTAAGCCGCTGTATGGTCGACAACAAAATGAATAAACAAACTTTCTTATACCAGTTCCTGATTGAACCCAGATACAGGATAGCCCGTCATATTTTATTGCTCGCGGCTGTAACAGCCGTATCGCTCAACCAGAACATCTATACCTTTGGGGCCAGAATAGAACAACTGGGAAATCAGGTCTACCTGGCCGGGCTATGTACCCTGATCTCCTATTTCATTGTAGGCTATCTGCATCTTTATCTGTTAGTTCCCAAATTGCTGCTAAAGAAAAAGTATCTGGCCTATATCCTTTGCTCTTCCGTGTCCGTCTTATTGCTCATTTTACTACGATATGTACAGGAATACTGGATATTCACCTCATCCGGTATTCCTCCCGTCAGAGGTTCTTATTTTAATATGGTAAGCATCCTGGATAGTTTATCGGATTATATGCTGAACATGATCTGTATTACCGGTATTTCCATGACTGTCCTGTTAAAACACTGGATGACAGAAAACCAGCGTGTAAACCAATTAGAAAGGAAACAGATACAATCGGAAGTGGATAACCTGAAAGAGCAGGTGAATCCCTCCCTGTTGTTCAACACGCTGAACCGTACAGGGGTACTATCCAACAGCGAACCCCAAAAGGCTGCCGATATGGTGCTCCGGCTAAGCCAGCTACTCCGCTACCAACTGTATGACGGGGCACGTGATAAGGTTCTGCTTAATTCCGAGATCAACTTCCTGACTCATTACCTGGCTCTGGAGAAGTTTTATTCGAACACCTTCGACTATCAGATCGTTTCCGACAAAGCATTGACAGGCGTCCTGATTCCTCCCCTGCTACTTGTCCCGATCATCCAGTATGCCTTGAAAAGAACAGTGAAACAGGAAAAACGCCCTTCCATCCTGTTACAAGCCGACCGGGAAGGAGAAGAAATACATATCACCTGCCGATTCGACGATCCGACAGAACCGGAGATGAAAGAACTGGACAGCTTAAAGGCCCGCCTCGATCTTCTTTATCCGGATAACTATTCCTTATCCGTCACGCGGGAAAAGATGACAGGTACAAATACCATTACATTAAAAATGAATACACATGGCAACTAAGACAGACCATATAGTTCCCGACTTTCTACTGAGTCCTCAGAAAAGGGTTTACAGGCATCTCCTGCTGCAACTGATCGTCTTCTTTATTACGATCAATGTATTCTGGGATACACCAGACGAACTGATTATCACCCCGCCCAGAATCCGCTCCTGGATCGGTTATTTCCTGATGATCGACATGCTTATCTATGTCAATGCCTATGTACTGGTACCGCGATTCCTGCTCAAAGGCCGGTTTCTCCGTTACCTGCTCAGCTCAACGACCCTGGTCCTGTTATGTATCATCATACTCGGTACACTTCAAACCCTTTTCGAAGATACCCGCTTCGAAAGCATTCCACCCAGTCCTTCGGTGATGTGGCTGAATATCATTTCTTCGACAGTCTCCTGCGGATTACTGGTTGCCGCCTCATCCGCCCTCGTCCTTTTTAAACACTGGATCAGTAACAACCAGCGCATAGACGAACTGGAAGCCGCCACCCTGCAATCGGAACTGAAATTCCTGAAAAGCCAGATCAATCCGCATTTCCTTTTCAATATGCTGAACAATGTCTACGTATTGATTAAAAAAGGACGCGACGAAGCGGCAGAAGTTTTATTCAAGTTGGAAGACCTGCTGCGTTACCAGCTTAACGACAGTTCGCAGGAAAAGATACAGCTCAGTTCGGACATTCATTTTATGAATGATTTCCTGAATCTGGAAAAGATACGCCGGGATAATTTCAACTATATCATATCGAAAGAAGGTGATATAAATAAGGTATGGCTTCCTCCGCTCCTGTTTATCCCTTTCGTTGAAAATGCAGTAAAGCACAATACGGACAGCGAGAATGCTTCGTTCGTACATCTTTCTTTCATCGTACAGGATAATCGGTTGCTATTCCGATGCGAAAACTCCATACCGCTCCCGGAGGAGGAAGTAAAAGAGCCACGTATCGGTGGCCTGGGACTGAAGAATATCAGAAGGCGCCTGGAGTTATTATATCCCGGCCGTCACTCGCTGGAAATCATTGAATTGAAACAAAGTTACACCGTTAATTTACAATTGGAACTATGAATTGCATAATCGTAGACGACGAACCGCTGGCCCGTGAAGCAGTGGAAATGCTGATAAATGAGACCGGACAACTGACGCTGGCCGGCTCTTTCAACAATGCCGCCTCAGCAGCAAAGTTTATCCATGAGCACCCTGTCGACCTGATCTTTCTGGATATCCGCATGCCAAAGGTTACCGGACTGGAATTTGCCCATACCATCCCGAAAAGCACTTTGGTCATATTTACAACGGCCTATGCCGAATATGCCATCGACAGTTACGAAGTGGATGCCGTCGACTATCTGGTCAAACCGATCATTCCCGAAAGATTTCAGAAAGCGGTTGAAAAGGCAATGGCTTACCATGCCCTTCTGCTGACCGGAGAAAAGGAAAACATTGAAAATGTACAAAGCGAATTTATGTTCGTCAAGTCCGAACGCCGTTTCTTCAAAGTAAACTTCAAAGACGTCCTCTTTATCGAAGGCTTAAAAGACTATGTGATCATACAGCTTCCCGACCAGCGTATCATCACCAAGACCAGTATGAAAGCAATCCATGAACTGCTCCCTAAAATATTCCTGCGGGTAAACCGCTCGTACATAGTAAACACCCAGCAAATCGCCTCCTTCGACAACAACGACATCTACATCGATAAATACGAAATAGCCATCGGTAACAACTACCGGGATATCTTCTTCGACGAATTTGTATTATCTTTGCAGCATGGGAAAAAATAAGTTAGCAAAGTTTGACGATATGGCGGGTTATCCGCATGTTTTCCAGTATCCGTTTGCCGTTCTCCAGGAGAAAGGATTTGAGCTGAAAGGACACTGGCACAAGGAGTTTTTCAAGAATGATAACCCGATCGTACTCGAATTGGGTTGCGGTAAAGGTGAATATACGGTGGGGCTCGCACGGCTCTTCCCGGACAAGAACTTCATCGGTGTAGATATCAAAGGCGCCCGTATGTGGACAGGAGCCAAAGACTCAATGGAGTCGGGTATGACAAATGTAGCCTTCTTGCGCACCAGTATCGAACTGATCTCCCATTTCTTCGCCCCCGGAGAAGTTGCTGAAATATGGATCACATTCCCCGACCCGCAAATGAAAAAGGTCAACAAACGACTGACTTCCACCCGCTTCATGAAGATGTACCGCGAAATACTGGCCGGAGATGGCATCATCCATCTGAAGACGGACAGTAACTTTATGTACACCTACACCTGCGAAATGGTGAAAGCCAACCATTACCCCGTCCTGTTCAGTAACGACGATCTTTATCACTCCGACCTGGCAGACAATATCTTGTCTATCAAGACATATTACGAACAGCAGTGGCTCGACCGCGGACTGAACATCAAATACATCAAATTTGTTTGTGAGGAAAGGGAAGAACTCATCGAACCGGACGTAGAGATCGAGCTCGACCCCTACCGGAGTTTCAACCGGAGCAAACGCAGTGCACTGGCTTCCGGCAAATAAGACAACCAATTATACAATTATATTATGGCTATATATCCTAAACTGATCATGGACGCACTCGCTAAAGTGCGTTACCCCGGAACAGGTAAAGACCTGGTAGAGATGGGCATGGTGGAAGACAACATACGGATCGAAGGCAATAAAGTAAGCTTCTCTCTCCTATTTGAGAAACCGAACGATCCGTTTATCAAATCGGTAGTAAAAGCTGCCGAAACGGCAATCCTTACTTATGTAGGCGAAGAGGTCGATATCAAAGGGAATATCGAAGTAGTAGCACGTCAGGTAGCACGTCCCGAACCGGACAAACTGCTTCCGCAGGTAAAAAATATCATCGCCGTATCTTCCGGTAAAGGGGGAGTAGGTAAAAGTACGGTTGCCGCTAACCTGGCAGTCGCTTTAGCGGGACTGGGTTACAAGGTTGGTTTGCTGGATGCCGACATCTTCGGTCCTTCGCAACCTAAGATGTTCAATGTGGAAGATGCCCGTCCTTATATGGAGGAGGTAGACGGCCGCGACCTGATACAACCCGCCGAGAATTATGGAGTGAAACTATTATCGATCGGCTTTTTTGTCAATAAGGAAGATGCCGTCCTGTGGCGCGGCGCTATGGCCAGCAACGCCCTGAAGCAGCTTATCGGTGATGCTAACTGGGGCGATCTCGATTACTTCCTGATCGACCTGCCACCGGGAACAAGCGATATCCACCTGACTCTGGTACAGACATTGGCTATCACAGGCGCTATCGTTGTCAGCACCCCGCAAGAGGTTGCACTGGCCGATGCCCGTAAAGGTATCAGCATGTTCACCGGAGAAAAGATAAACGTACCGGTATTGGGACTGGTTGAAAACATGGCCTGGTTCACTCCCGCCGAACTTCCGGAGAACAAATATTACCTGTTCGGTAAAGAAGGAGCCAAACGTCTGGCAGAAGAACTGAATATCCCCTTACTGGGTCAGATACCTATCGTACAGAGTATTTGTGAAGGGGGAGACAATGGAACGCCTGTTGCCTTAAACCCGGAAACAATCACTGGCACCGCTTTCCGCGAACTGGCAGAAAACGTAGTCGAACAAATCAACTACCGCAACGAAAACCAGGCACCTACGCAAAGAGTGCACGTAAGTAAAAGCTGACAACTGTCACTTATCAATAGAAAAAGAAAGAGCAGGGCTTCCAAAGGAATAACCCTGCTCCTCTTTTTTCCTGTACAGGAAATCAACCTCACCTATTCATCAAAAAGCAAATCTAACTCCGAATTGCACCGATGCACAGAGTGGCTGCTCTTTCCGGATCGTCTCAACCACACTCTTATCATCAAAATAATAGGCGATACCGGGTTCGGCATAGATACTAACAGGTTTAGAAATATCATATTGTACACCCAACGAAGCCAAAGCGGACAACTGCACCTTGTTCACATCAAGATCAGTTTTGCTTTTACGCTCCCGGACGTTATTCAGGTAATAATTGGTATTCAGGCTACCGTCCACACACATTTCGGCCATTCCTCCAGCAGAAGCATAAACCGACAAACGGTCTTTCTTCCACAAGGTATAATTCACTTTCAAAGGAATACCCAGGTAATGCAAACGCTGCTCCTGCGAATAGAAGTCCACTTCACCGGCCGAAAGTTCCGACGAGAGGAAGGTATAAACCAACCCGCTCTCCACCGATAGCCGGTCGTTGATCTTCTTCTTCACCGTAAGCCCCGCCGAAAGAGGGAACTTATGCTTTATCTTCGTTCCCGTGGGCTTCTGATAGTTAGCCGCTGCGATCTGTTCAAACATGGAATAGTCACCCGGATCCCGGAAGTTCGACGCATTCGAAGCCACATTCTTCATGTAATCTTCAAAAGTTCCCGAACCCGGGTTATTATTCACACTTACATCCGAACGCGTTGCCGAACCTTTCAACATCTGTAATCCTCCTGTAGCAGAAGAATGACGATCAAACATATTTCCGGCGTATAAACCGAATGTCCACCCCTTGCCGGATGAAGACTCCTTCTTCGACAACGGCTCATAATTCCTCTCCGGAACATAGTCGTACTGACCGCTATGTTCCACAACCGAACGGCTGTTAGAATTATTTGCCACGACATCCCCTTCTCCCACCTCTGCATGGAAATAAGCAGAGATAGACATATAAATTTCCGACACCGTTTCAGTCAGTCCCGGTAATTCCGGTTCTTTCTTTTGCACGGTAGCCACCAATTGTTTTGCTGCCGGTTGCGGTTTCACGTCCTCCGCCGGAACAAAAGCCGGAGTAGGCATACCACTTCCTTGTTCAGCAGGAAGAACGATATCCGACAAGACCGGTTCTATCTCCTTATCTATCCCCATAAAGTAAAGAGACGAACCTAAAACCGCCAAAAAAGACACTGCTGCCGCCAACCAACGATAAGGGAAGCGACGGACCTGCGGAGTAGCAGAGAACGCTGCTTCGAGCTTTTCCCAACCATCCTCCGGCAACGGTAGCTGATAATCAATCTCCCGCATCCGGTATTCCTGTATTAATTTATCTTCCATTTTCATCTTCCGGCTTCTTTCTGAATGTAATCATTTACTTTCTTTACCAGCATTGCTTTTGCCCGACACAGTTGCGACGATGATGATCGTTCGTTTATATGTAAGAGCTCGGCAATCTCTTTGTGACTTCGTTCTTCAAATGTATATAAGTTAAACACTGTACGGTAACCCGTCGGTAACTCCTGGACGAATTGCATCAGAACCGACGTTGGGATCTGTTCGATCTCCTCCGGCGGGTCCTCTTCTGTTTCAGCAATCATATCAAGGGGGACTATTTGTTTGAGTACATCTTTCTTCCGAAGATACTCGAGTGCCGTATTCACAAAAATACGGCTCATCCACGCTTTTAGGCTCCCTTCTCCACGATACGTAAAACCGGAGCAGGATGAAAAGACTTTCAGAAATCCGTCATGCAACAGATCGTAAGCCACGTCCATACCTCCTGTATACCGGTAACAAATGCTTAACATTTGTTTGGCATAAGTATCGTAGAGTTCTTTACGGGCTGCATTCACACCCCGCATACACTGCCTTATCAGTTCTTCTTCACCCATCAACGCCGCGCGTGTTTATTATGTAAATGTATTGACTGCGGAAATACTGCATGCGATTTTTATTTTTTTCTGCAAAGAACCGAAATAAAGTGGAGATTTCCTCTAAATGTTTTACCGAAAGTGCCTTCATCGCCTTCATTATGTCTTTGGCTATTAATTAACAACCGATCACAGATGAAGCCATTATACCCTTTTGCCTTCATAGCCCCCTTCATCGGGTTCATTGAAGTTATAATTACATCTTTTTTATTATTCGTACACCTTCTTTCAATAATATGCTTATCTTTGCCCCATCACCTGCTATTAGGTGTTAACCATTACATACCATAAGCTATGGAA
>OGJY01002715.1_pt1 | contig 16564 bp, 10 predicted proteins | sample 1572231 | NCBI WGS metagenome assembly OGJY01 (sample SAMEA2582121, study PRJEB24529) | metagenome | biome: Human gut stool | place: China | collected 2011
AATGGAAACATGTCGCAAGGCTGGCACTCGACAGCCTGATACCCATGTCTTGTGAGATATTTTAAATCCCTCGCAAGTGTCTCAGGATTGCATGACACGTAGACCACTTTTTTCGGTGCAAGTTTTACTACTGAGGATAAAAATGCCTCATCGCTTCCCGCTCTCGGTGGATCCATGAATACGACATCCACTTTTTTGTTCTGCTCCGAAAGCTCTACCATAAATTTTCCGGCATCTGCATTGTAGAACTGTTCATTTTGGATATTGTTCCGTTTTGCATTGATGACCGCATCCTTCACAGCATCACGGTTTAACTCCACGCCGATCACTTCTTTTGCCTTGGACGCAGCGATCAGACCGATCGTTCCGGTTCCACAATATGCATCGATCACTTTCTCTTTTCCGGTCAGTCCCGCATATGTGATCGCTTTGTTATAAAGGATCTCTGTCTGTACCGGATTCACCTGATAAAATGATTTTGGCGAAATACGGAAGGTACAACCACAGAGCGTATCCTCAATATAACCTTTTCCATAAATAACAGTTTCCTTTTCTCCGAGAACCATGCTGGTCTGTTTATCATTTATGTTAACCACAACTGTAGTTATTTCAGGATGAAGCTTCCGCAATGCTTTCACAAAATTGTTTTTGGATGGAAGAATCGGAGAACCGAGCACCAGCACTACCATCACCTCGCCGCTGTGAAAACCACGGCGCACGAGAACGTGCCGGAGCAGACCGTATCCGGTGTCCTCATCATAAGTTTTTATTTTAAACGAATGTAAAAGTCCTCTGATATCACGGATGATAGCGCTTGAAAGCTCATCCTCAATCTCACAGGAATCAATGTTGATGACCTCATGGGTTCCGGCCTTGTATACACCGGAGATCACGCCGCCCGGTGCCGCTTTTGCATGTCCGTTTCCTGCGGTACGCCTGCCTCCGTTTGCATGTTTTCCCCTGCGCTCCACATCAAACACTGCGTGTACTTTATTTCTGTAATGATACGGATTTTCCATTCCGATGATCGGCAGGACTTTACAGTAATCCCCAATGTTTTTGCGCACATAGGTCTGTTTTTCCTGCAGCTGTTGTTCGTAGGACATTCCCTGATAATCACAGCCGCCACATTTTTTTGCATACGGACAGGCTGCTGCCGGTTTCTTTGTATCCTGCGGCGCTTTCTTTGTATCCTGCGTTTTCTGTGATTTCCATGCGTATTTTTTCTGCAATGCTCCCGCATTATCTATGATTTTTTTCTTTCCTTTTGTCTGCATGACTGCTCCTTTTATTTTGGCTTGTTACTTTTCATCTCTATGTGTTTATGCTATCATAGGAACCCGTAAGAATCAAAATATTTTTAGTGAGGTTATGAATATGAATTTTATTAAGAAAAACTGGAAAGGTGTGCTGTTATGCCTGATAATCGCGATTCCAAGCTGGATTTTAGGAAAAATTTTCCCAATTGTAGGTGGTCCTGTCTTTGCGATTCTCCTAGGAATGGTCATTACATTATTGGTCAGCGATAAATCTGCTCTACAGAGCGGCATCACATTTGTGTCCAAAAAGATCCTGCAATATGCTGTTATTTTACTTGGTTTTGGAATGAATCTCTCTGTCATCCTGCAGACAGGAAAACAATCGCTTCCAATCATTCTTGCAACGATCACAACATCCCTTGTTGTTGCCTGGGTATTACATAAAATCCTTCATGTTCCCGGAAAAATCTCCACACTCATCGGTGTAGGTTCCTCGATCTGCGGAGGCTCCGCAATTGCAGCTACTGCTCCTGTCATTGACGCTGATGACGAGGAAGTTGCACAATCAATTTCTGTCATTTTCTTTTTCAATATGCTTGCCGCTTTATTTTTTCCTATGCTTGGCACCGTTCTTGGTTTTTCCCAGACAAGCGGAGAAGCTTTCGGTATTTTTGCCGGAACTGCTGTGAATGACACCTCTTCCGTTACCGCTGCTGCCTCCACCTGGGATTCCATGTACAACCTTGGTTCGGCGACTTTGGATAAAGCTGTCACCGTAAAACTTACAAGAACACTGGCAATTATCCCAATCACGCTTGTCCTTGCTTTTCTTCGAACTAGAAGGGAACAAACGGATCATAATAAAGTGGATTTTAAAAAGATTTTTCCAATGTTCATTCTCTATTTTATAATTGCATCCATTATTACAACAATAGCAGTGAACTTCGGTGTTCCAGCAGCTGTTTTCAATCCGCTAAAAACTTTGAGCAAGTTTTTCATCGTTCTTGCCATGAGTGCAATTGGTCTGAATACCAATATTGTGAAATTAGTGAAAACAGGAGCCAAACCTTTGCTTCTTGGATTCAGCTGCTGGATCGGTATTACCTGTATGAGTTTGCTGATGCAACACGTATTAGGTCTGTGGTAAAATTACGGATCATTTTGATAGGAGGAAGCGGTTTTCGCTCCTTCTATTTTTGTATTCTGGCAAATAGAAGCGCTATCGCCATCAGAAAGCATCCCACAAACACAAAGCACCACTGGATTCCGATTTTCGTCAAAAATGCTGAGGCTGACAGCGTCAGAATCTCCACCAGATTCACGCCCATATTAAGCACAGACAGCGTTGCCGCACGCTGGCTGCCACACTCCGCTTCGTCCACAAACTGATTTTCCAGATCCATCAGCAGGTATTCCGGAAGATTTAAAAGCAACGGCAATATCAGCATTAGAAGCAGTACGGCTGCCCTGAATTTTACCACTCCAAAAAGAAGAAATGCCACCCCTGCTGTGGCAGCTGTAACTGCGGGCAGTTTTTCCCTGCCGGACTTTCCGTTTTTTCCGTCAGACAATTTTCCTAAAATGGGTTCTGCCAGCATCTGTACGGCTGAATAGCTCAAAATGATCAATGACATGCATTCTACCGGCAAACCGCAATTTTCAAGTTTTACCACATAAAAGAAGTTGATCAGAAGCCATGCGATACTGAAAATCGCCAGCGAAATCACAAACAGAAATGCTTTTTTGTTTTTAAATATCGCTAAAATCTGCCGTATCGAATCCTTTTCCTGCTTTTTCTGCATAGTATCACCGCTATTCTCCTGCTGTCTGATGTCTGCCTGAAGCCGCATTTCTTTTCTATCTGCAATTATGGTTTTACTGCTTTCACTTCTCAGGAAGAACGAGCATACAACCGCTATAATATCCATGACTACAGTTGTAATCAACAAACCTTCCATACCACTTATTTTATAAATCCCGGCATACGCAACTGTACTGATGATAAAACCTGCTGTTCCGAAATTTCCTGCGTGTGCCGTTTTTGCAAGGTATCCGTTTTCTCCATACAGAGCGTACAAATACGCGCTTCCCGTCCCGGAGGTAAAGCACGCCGCAATTCCCTCTACAACTGCCTCCACGACAAACAGTACAAGCGACCGGCTCACAAAGGCTGCGAGCAATAAACTTCTCGCACCAAGCAATAACACCTGCGCCAAAATCAGTGATTTCCGGTATCCAATTTTATCTGTTATAAATCCTGTTGGAATTTCCCCCAGAAAAATCACGCCTGACAATAATGCCTGAAGGAGGAAAAATATGTGTTCCGACACACCAGCCTGCGTTCTTACCAGCAACGCAACCGGCGCAAAAAAGACGAGTCCATTCAAAAAACAGACTCCATCATAACTATCAAATTTTAATTTTTTCATGAGATATCTCCTTTTTTTCTAATTCGTAATCAGTTGACCGATCTTCTTTTTTGTAACCCAAAAAAAGATTACATCTGTCTGTAACCTGATTTAAAAACTGTGCCGTCTTTGATCTCTGCCAGTTTTTCCATCATTGAATTAGAAAAATATCAATGTCTCATGTATCTGATAACCTCCGGAGTCTTACTTTTAAAATATACTGTTATTTAAAAACTGTATCAGTGAGAAATGTTCACTGACGTAATTTATACTAACATAACGTATTTCAAATTACAAGTTTCAGTGCCCCTCTCACTTATATACCACCTCTGGAGCTATTATAACAACTCTGCCATATATAACGCAAATAAATCATTACTGTTACCTTTGTTTATACGTAAGGGCAATCTCATTTTCTTCATTTTTGCACGAAAAGACAGCTTTATTTCTTGCAATTCTACACGAAAAGTCTGCCATAACAAGACACATCAGGAAACAATTGTTTCTTTTCCAGATCCATTCCAAATAAAGGCTTTCGACCGTGCTCTTCTCGCACTGCTTTAATATTTTTTCATCACTCTGCAGTGTTTTCAAATTCTCCTTCCAACCGGAAAAATCGGACCATTTTCCCGGAATCAAGTCTGTAAACCAGCTTAGATTTCGTTTGTATTCGTAATGAAGGATCTGACCGTCTAATCCATATCTGCTGATAAATTCTGCCGCAGTCCTGTTAATCGCTTTCGACTTGTCTGTATAGAGCAGACTGATTTTGTCATAGCAGATTTCCTGTTGATTATTTTCTGATGAGCCTGTCTGCTGGTTTCCGTTGCTTCCAGTTTGTGTTCCGGAAGCTGTCTCATCGTTTGCAGCGCTCTGACATAGCATTATATTTTGTGGTTCTTTTACGATACCGCGCACAGTAAGCTCTCTTCCGTTGTATAGGATCTGCTGTCCTTCCACCTCTGTTCCACCAAACAACTGCTCCGCTAAGGATGCACCTAGGATGCAGCCCTCTGTGTCGCTTTCCGGCAGATTTTTTCCCCACGGAAGGACGGAGTGGGAATCTCCACAGAGTAACAAAATATCCGCGTTGCTGCTCCGTTCGTTTATCGTAGCACGAACTGTCTGATTTTTCTGCTCTGTCCACGCTGTGAATGTCTCTGCGGATGCCGTATCCTGCCGGATTGACGCTATTTCGCTCTGGGTAAACTTGTCTTCCCCAGACTGGATTGCGATGATATTGGAAAAATCCTCTGTTTTATTATGATAAACGCATGCAAATACCAAAAATACAGCTCCAAATAATCCAAAAGCCAGACTTGCGATCCTTTTTCTGTAACTTATTTTTTTCATTGTTCTGTCCTTACTCCGTCATCCGCACAACATCCCCGTTTCCAACCGTCCGATCAGAATCTGTGATGATCTGGCAGTCCGCACTCAGTGAGTTTCCGCTTACCGCTGCATAACTGCTGTTTTTATCTAAAATCTGCACTTCCGCCTTCCTCGCGATATACTGCTCTCCGAGCACTGTATTTTCCGTCTCTAAGAGTAACACATACGCTTTGTTATTTTCCTGCCAAACGGCTGTAACCGGCACAAGGTAATCATAGCTTTCCGATTTTCTTGTGGCAGTCATCTGTGCGCTCTCACCCGGCAAGAAATCATCCCCCTGCATAGCAATTGACACTTTTATGCTGCTTCCGTCTTTCGATGTTTCCAGGGAAACAATGCTGCAATCAGACGTTTCCTTACCGACACCGGTAATCGTTGCATTATCTCCCACTGAGAGATATTCCCTGTTTTTGCTGTCCGTTGTCGTAGTAAAAAAAAGTCCACTCTGCTCATCGCTCATGACAACTGCCGCCGTGTCTGTTGTTTTCTGCCCGGTTTCCACACATACTTTTGTAATAATCCCGGAGGATGGTGCAGTTATCTCTCCGTTCTGCTGCTTTAGGGTTTTCAGCTTTTCTAACTGTTTCTGGAACTGCTCTAAAGAAATGGCGTTGATTTCCTGCGTGTGATCGATGTCTGCAGACAGACCTGCATTTTCTACCGCGCGCTCTGCGGCTTTCTTTGCATCCTCTGCAGTACTTGTATTGGATTCCAGCTGTTCCTGCTTCTCCTCTAATGCGACGCTGGCAGAGTCAAGTGCCGCCTGCTTTTCAGTAACTTTTGCCTGAATTGTGTCGTATGTGTTCTGCTTTTCCTGCACAGCTTCTTCTAACTGCTGGAGTTTCTGTGTTATGGTTGAATTTGTAGTATTATCCTGTTCATTCTTGCCAGAAGCATCAGAGTCTGCCGCGTCTTTCGGCTGATCTGCTGCTGAATTTCCTGTTTTATCTACCGATTCTGCGGTATCTTTACTTTGCTCTGCCGCAGCTGCATCCTTCACATTTTGCAGTTCCTCTTTGACTGCATTCAGCTCCTTCTCCGCCTGTGCGAGTGCATCCTTCGCACTGTTTAATTCCTTCTCTGCCTGACTTTTCGCATCCGCCGCTTTCTGCAATGCCTCATTTGCCTTCCCATCGGAAACTGTATTCTTCGCTATCGTTTCCTCATAATCTTCCTGCGCACGCTTTAACTCCAGCTGCTGCTTTGCGTCTGCCTGCGCTTTATTTTTCTTCAGGGAATCATTTTCAAGCTGAAGCTTTTTGATCTGGTTCTGCAGCTCATAAATCTGATCTTCCAGACTGTCCATATCAAGTGCAAAAAGAGTTTCTCCTTCCCCGATGCTTTCTCCCGTATGCACATTGACCTGTGCAACCAGAATTCCTTCCTCTATGACAATCGCTTTCTCGCCGCCTGCCTCCACGGTTCCCAATGCCATAACCGTGTGCTCGATCTTTCCGGGTGACGGAGCTGATGCCGTTACCTGTGGGACAGTGATGGATGCCGCCACCCGCGATGCAATCGTGAAAACCAGCATGACCGCAAGTAAACCAGCCAGCCCTTTTAACCAGAAAATTCCCGATTTTCCGGTTACTGCTATTTCATTTTCCGAATTTTTGTTTTTTCTTATATTTTTCATATTCTCAATTACACTCTGCTTCTGCACTATTCCTTCGCTCCCGCCATCGCAATTCCCTGCTCCAGATAGTCCTGTCCTGCCAGAAAAACAAACATCGCGGGCAGGATCGTCACCAGTGATGCACAGAGTGAAAATCCTGCGTTCTGGCTCGTGATCTCCGGCAGAAAAAGTGACAACGGCCAGAGACTTTTTGTTTTCAAAAACGTCATCGGCTGCTCTAACATGCTAAAACAGTCCAAAAACGAAAATACCAGTGCCGACAGGATGCCCGGACTTCCAAGCGGTATGCCGATCCGCAAAAAAATCTGGAATTCTCCCGCCCCGTCCATACGTGCCGCCTCCATGACATTTTCCGGTATTCCACGGAAAAAGCGGTACATAATAAAGACGGAAAACGTTGCAAAAATTCCGGGCAAAACGACTGCCTGCGGTCTGTCCAGCATTCCCAGACGGTTTAACACCAGATACTGCGACAACATCGTGACCTGAAACGGCATCATCATCACGAGAATGAACAGCCGGTAAACTGTTTTTCTTCCGCGGAAAGAATACCGCGCCAGCCCCCACGCTGCCGGCATGCCAAAAAGCATCTGCCCTGCCAGAATTGCCCCCGTGTAAAAAATCGAGTTCCAGAACATCTGAAAATATTCTGGTGAATCGAAAAGAAGCTCCACAACATTCTGCAACGTCGGGTATTGTGGCAGAAGATGCCAGATAGCAAGCCCATCTCCCTTTCCGAGTGCAGGTGCGATGCACGTATAGATTTCATGGTTTCCCATAAAAGTGCCGACAAGCAGAAAAAGAACCGGAGCAAGGCACAAGCCTGCTGTCAGAATCAGAATGCATGTTATTATTATTCTCTTCATGAAATTCTTCTTTCTATATTTATATTGTACATCTTCCTTTTTATCTGCTGTCTCCTGTTCATTATCCTTCCCGCTCCCAGCTTCGCTCAAGTAACAGCACAAACACCGCAATTACAAACGCGAGCATCACAGATGCCGCCGCCATCTTATCCACCGAGAGCGTCTGGAACCAGTTGTTGAACACATGCTGCAACAGATAAATATTTTCCTGCGGATAGCTGCCTGCTGCCATGTAAACCTCCCGGAACGCTTTAAATGAATTTAAAACCGACAAAATGACAACGGTAAATGCCACCGGGCGGAGATTCGGAAGTGTGATATAGAAAAACTTTTTCCATTTTCCGGCTCCGTCCACCTCTGCCGCCTCATAAATCCCCTGTGGGATTGCGGAAAGCCCCGCCATCCAGAGCACAATATCGTATCCTAAATATTTCCAGACATAGCTGAATACGAGGATTCCAAATGCGGCATCGGTGTTCATCCAGTCTACCTCCTGCACCGACAAAACGTTTAAAATCTGCCCGATTCCGCTCATTCCTGACAGCGCATGGATCGCACTGTTCACAAATCCGTGGCTGTCAAAAAGAATCTTCCACAGTACGACCACACTCGCTGCCGGGATTGCCATTGGAAGCAGATACATACTTTTAAGCACCGCTGCACTGCCCCGGTAAAACTGTTCCATCGTCACATCCCGGTGTTTTTTCTTTTTCTCTGCCAAAATCAAAACCTGCTGCAACAGCATTGCCAGGATCAGCGATAATAGCAACAGGCATGGAATACAGGTAACCACAAAACGCAGTGTATTTTTCGCTGCAAGATCAAAAGCATCATTTTTTATCACCTGCACGTAGTTTCTGATCCCGACGAAACTACCATCCGCAGTCTGGAAAAAAGAGCGCCGCACCACATCTGCAAATGGAATCAGTCCAAACACCGATACTCCCAGAAATTCGGGCAATAGAAAATACCAGCCGGGATTTCGTTTTTTTCTGATTTTTTTTATTTTCATCCTCATGTCTTTCTCATCGCCTGCTGCAATCTATCGTCATCTTCCTTTCTACTGCTGCTCTGCAAGATAAAGATTCACTTTCTTTGTGATCTCATTTACCGTTTCTTCGAGGTTTTTCTCCCCTTTTACATAGCTTGTTCCATGCCTGATCACAAGGTTCTGGATCGTACGGTCTGTGAGTGCTGACTGCTCCACTGCTTCCAGCTGCGCTAAAATTGCGTCTGCTTCCTCCTGTGTCATGGAGCGGTATTCAATCGTATAGATTTTGTCGCTTCCATCCCTGTTAAATGCCATGCTTGTTTCCGTCCGTCCCATCAATGCATTGATCTGATCCTTTAAAGCTGCCTCATTCACCGGAATTCCGTTGCTGGAAGCTCCTGCCTCTTTGCCGAGCAATGTTTTCACAAATGCTTTTCCTGCATCCTCATTGCCTCCTGATACCACACCTGCCTGTAAAAATGGGACATAGGTAGAAATTCCACCATTCGACAATGCACCATAAACCGCTCCGTCCGTCGACCCTGCACTCAACATCAACTGGAAATCCTCGACATCTGCAATAGTTCCAAATTCCACTTTACATGTCTCTGTAAATAAATCCATGCTGTCTAATGTTCCATAACGGTATCCATCGCACATTCCGCTCTCAAAAAAATTGCCATAGGATTCAATATCGCTGTGATCATCCACATCATAAATGCGTTTCACCTGTGTCAGATAATCGGAAACTTTCGTTTCATCCAGACTTCCGTCCTCTTTTACCCAGTTTTTGGAATCTACATTGTAAAAATCAAGCAGTAACTCTTCCGCCATCTTCTGCTGTACCACATAAGTCGTACTTTTGTCCTTTGCCAGGGTTTCGATGCGGTCTGCAAGTGCCTGCATGGACTTTCCTGCATCTACCGTCTGCTGATCTGACGTGATAAATGATACTAAGAAACGTGTCGGGATCGCATATATCTTTCCATCCTTTGTGCTGTCTTTCACAATGGAATCCACAAGTCCATCCGAAGCCTTTACCTCATCCACAACATCACTGATATCTGTTAAAATTCCTTTTTCCACATAGCTGTCCACCGGCATTCCATCTAAGATAAGCACATCCGGTCCATTTCCTGCCAGGATATCCGTGCTCAACGTCTTCAATGCGTCCTCTAACGTCACTCCATTATCATCCGTCATGCCAATTTCAAGGTTTACATAAATATCTGCATACTCCTGACGGAAAATATTGACCGCCTGACGCAGCGTATCGGAATCCTGCAATGCATAAATATTGAGTTCCTGATTCAGGTTGGCAGATGCGTCTGCATCGTAGGTGTAGCTGTAGAGTGCACCCTCCATTCCGTTATTTCCTGCCACAAAAAGATGCGTCTCATCCTGCATATACACTCCGTAAAAAATCGCACCGCTGTTGCTCAATGCAGTCTGCTCGCCCTGTACCAGCTCCTCCACAACTGCTCCACCTGTTGTATAGTGGAAAATTCCTTTATAATCTGCAAAAATAATACTGTTATCATTCTCCGCTTTTGCAAACGTCACCGGAAGTCCGGTATCGGAATTTCGATAAACGAGGTTATCATCTGAACAGATCTGCTCAGTCAATGCGGTCAGCTCGTCTGTCTCTTTTCCGGTTGCCGTGTCATAGCAGAGCACCTTGTCACTTGTGACGATATAGCAATTCGTTCCAACCACATCAAAATAAGGAATATAGGTATCCTCATCGATTTCAAATGTCACTGTTTTGCTTCCATCTGTACAGTCAATTCCATACAAACCTCCCTCTGTATCGCGCACGATCAGCTGTTTATTACTGTCAAATGCTGCAACTGATACAAAGGCATCTTCTACCGGCATTTCAATGGAAAATGTATGTGTGCTTCCGTCCGCGTCCACAATTGTAGCCGGGCATAATCCGTTTTCTGTGTAATCAAGAAACGCAACTGTTCCATCCTTTGCGACTGCGACATTACTGTAAGAGATATCTTCAAGCGGTGTTGTCTCCCAGCTTCCGCCTCCATCACTGCTTTTTGCCACATAGATGCCATAATCTGCATCCTGCCCTACAATTTCAAGTGTTCCATCTGACAGTGCTTTGAACTGTAAAATGCTATTGATCTCTTCCGGAAGTGCTACTTTTGATTCAATAAATCTTCCTTTGCCGCCTCCTGCGCCGCCGTTGCCTCCCGCACTGTTGCTTTCTGTTCCGTCTGTGCTTCCGGCTGTATTTTTTCCGCATCCAGTGAGCATTCCTGCTATCAATGTCATCAGAAGAACTAAAACCATTGTGACAACTAGCATGCTTAGTTTTTGCCTGTTTTTTATCTTTGCATTTTTCATTTTGTTTTCATGACCTTTCTTTTTTTATTTTGTTTTTTAATTGCAGCTCCACAATCATTGCCAGAACAAGCAGCTGTTCCTCTGCTTTGGCATTCTACATGTAGTATTTTTCGTTTCTGGTTTTATCTTACAGAAGAAATCTTAGAAAAATCTTTAAATTTGGCTTTAATTTAACTGTTACATTTCAAAATAATCTATAATTTAAAGATTTTTCTAAGATTTCTATGCTATACTCATCCTTATAAATCTCAGGAGACATTATCATGCGTATTTTATTGATCGAAGATGATCTGAATTTTTGTGAAACCCTGCGTTTTCAATTAGAGCAGGAGGCTTATGAGGTGGATGTATGCCACGATGGAAGAGACGGTCTTGACCTCTTCTTACAGGACGCTCACGACATTGTCCTGCTCGACCGCATGCTCCCGACCATGAATGGTCTGCTTGTGTTGCAAAAAGCGAGACAGTCCGGAATTTTCACGCCTGTCATACTGATCACCGCCCTCGGCGAACTTTACGACCGGATTGAAGGGCTGGATGCCGGTGCAGACGATTACATTGTAAAACCATTCGCCTTCGAAGAACTGACCGCCCGCATCCGCTCCCTCGGCAGACGCAGCGGCAAATGGGAAGATGACAATTTACTTACCATCTGCGACATCAGTTATGACTGCAACGCGAGACTGCTAAGTGGACCTACTGGCTCCATCCGGCTCTCCGGCCGTGAGGGCAGATTGCTTGAAGTTCTTCTGCGAAGTTTTGAGTTCGTCATCCGCCGTGAAGTACTTCTTAGCCGTGTCTGGGGCGTGGATGCAGAAGTGGAGGATTGTAACCTTGACACTTACATCCATTACCTGCGCAAGCGGCTCTCCTACGTTGGAAGCACGCTTGCCTTAAAAACCATCCGCGGTGTCGGATATATGCTGGCTTCCTCCTGATCCCTGATTTTCCATATAAGATCATGAAGCTTCTGTATAGCTGCCGTTACTTTTCAATTATTTTATCCTTATTGCAATTTACAGATACCTTTTTTCACTATCTGCTTTATGTACATTATCAGGAGGTTTCTCATGTTTCCACACTTCACCTTTTCCGGCACAACCTATCAGGCTTTGCATCGCAAACTCACCTTATTTTGTACCTGCGTCACACAGATCATTCTCCTTGCCTTAAGTGCTCTGTGTGTTTTTGTTGCAAAAAAAAATATAAAGCAGGGAAACGAAACCGCTTTTCTCACAGAGACAAGTTCTGTCATTTCCCATTTGCAGGAGCAGGATGTCATCTCACACCAGTGGTTAAACCAGTTACAGGAAAACAGTTCTATCCAGATTTATCTTTATGAGAATGGGACTCCACTCTTTTATGACCAGTATCATCAGACAACTGCAGACGAGCAATTATGTGAAAATGCACTTCTCGCCGCAGAAGAGCTTACCGGGAACCCTCCTTTTTTCACGAAAAATAAAAGGCTTTCCTCGCATACGGAATATCAGTTCAACTCCGGCGATAACATTCCCTACATTGCATCCGTCGGCAGTATCCCAAAAGGCGGCAGCTACTTAAACTTTCTGATCCTGCGCTCGCTCGCCGAACAGTCTCACCAGATGCTGTCGTTAAGAATTATCGTGATCATTGCAAATATTGCCGCATTTTTACTGCTGTTTCTCTTTTTCCACTTCTTCATCCGAAAAATGTTAGAACCAGTCGAAACTGCACAGAAAAAGCAGACACAATTCATCGCCTCCGCCTCCCACGAGCTACGCACCCCATTAGCGGTTGTCCGCTCCGGCTTGGAATCCGTTGAAAAATGTTCAAATGAAGAGGAGCGAAACCACTTTCTCCATCTGATGTCCGAGGAGACCGTCCACATGAAACGTCTGATCGACGATATGCTGCTGCTCGCAAATTCGGATGCTGACACGCTCATCATCAAACCGGAAGCCTGTCAGCCGGATTTGCTGCTCTTAGACACTTATGAAAAGTTCGAACCACTGGCAAAGAAAAACGGGCTTCACCTTATCCTCACTCTGCCGGAAGAAATTCTCCCGGACTGCTTCTGTGATATCCACCGCACAGAACAGATTTTTTCCATTATCGTGGATAATGCACTCTGTTACACACCATCCGGTGGAAAAGTGACACTCTCCTGCCATGCTGAAAATGAAATGCTTTGTTTTCTATTCGAAGATACCGGATGTGGAATTTCAGAGGAAAAGAAATCCCATATTTTCGAACGATTTTACCGCGCCGACGATGCCCATACCGACAGAGAACACTTTGGACTCGGACTCTGCATTGCAAAGGAACTTACCGAAAAGCAAAACGGGAACATCCAGGTTGTGGATGCTCCCATTTCCGGCAGCTGCTTTATGGTACAATTGCCATGTGCACTTTAATTTTTATGTGATTTCTACGCTCTCCTGTCAGGTTATATTTTTCCTGTTATTCCACATTTTTCAGTGCCTGATCCATCGGAATACGCTTGATCCTTCTGAAATCCAATACCATGACAAGCAGATATCCGATCAGGATAAACAGGAACATTTTCACATAGCCCATCGTGCTTATGCGGAAAGCGTACCATCCACTGTAGGAAAAGAGCATGATCCTCCAGACAGCCTTCATGATGACGACACCTAAAATCACGCTGACAACATCGATCACCACAAGAACAATGGTTGTAGACAACAGATATAAGCTTGCAATCTCCCGGTTCTCATAGCCCAGGATTTTTGTCATGGAAATTGCATTTTCGTTCTTCTCGATGATCAGCTTCGTGAGCAGGTAAATCAATACTGCGGATAACAGGATGCACAGATACTGGAAGTAGGTCATATAAGAGCCCATGGAATGATCGAGCTGGTCACACATTTTCGTAATGTCATGTTCTGTGATGACGGTTGCAATCTCATCCTCATCAATATCTGTGATCTCTGAATCCGAGAGATAGCCTGTGAATGCATCACTGTCCATGTCAAAGATTTCACAATACTGCTCATTGGACAGAAATACTGCCAGCGTCTGGCTGTGATCATAGATTCCTGCAACCTCAAACTCATACTGTTTGTTCTCATATTTTTCGTCAAGAACCACTGTTTCGCCCACGCTCAGGCTGTATTTATCTGCATAGGAAGCAGAAATATATGCCTCGTTTCCTTTCAGGGCAGACAGGTCACTGATTTTCACATACCGGCTGTCATCCTCGATTCCGTAGACCGAAATCTCCTCATCTAACGTATCACTCTTGTGCTGCAGAGATGTCATATTGAATTTCTCTGCATCTTTATTATCCGTTGTGATAATGTCTCCATCCTCATTCTCATAAGACTTTAACACATACTGGTAGTTCGTAAACATCATATCTGAAACATTGGACTTGTAATAGTCGAGCGTCTCCGGCATACCAACCGCCATTGCAAGCATAATGCCGATAAACCAGATCCCCACAAATAAAATCAGGTAATTCGTCACGTTCTGGAACATGATACGCAGACGGAAACGGCTTAAAAAGCTCCATTTTGGCAGACGCATTGCTTTTTTACGTTTTGTTTTTTTCAGATCATGGCGTAAAAACTGTAATGGTGTATGCCGCATCATTTTTATAATGACGACGAGATTGACCGCAAGCATTAAAACAACCGGGATGATCGTTGTCTTGAAAAAGGCATCCGGGTTCCAGACTGTCTGATAAGTTGGAAGACTGTAACTGTTATAATACATGCCGACAACCACATTTTTAAATACGGTATAGCCGAGGATATTTCCAACGCACGCTGCGAGAAGTGTCACGATCACCGGCATGGAAATATAATGTCTGACCAGTTCACCTCTCGTATAACCAGAAGCTCTCAGTGTTCCAATCGTAGAAGCCTCCTTCACGATCGTGTTGCTGATGGTCACTGCAAAAATAAATGCAATGATCACGATCAAAATATCCAGTAAAACACCACCCATAGCTTTGTCTGAACCCATATCATCCGTTGCAAAATTAATAGCCGGATTTGCATAGCGTGGCATATAGTCCTCTAACTCTTTGTCATCGCACACAACCTGTGTGAGCAGTGCTTTCATGAAATCATCGGATTTTGCTTTCTGCTCCACTTCATCTGCAGGAGTATCCACATAATTCCATGTGTAAGAATAATGAACAGTTTTATGTAAACTATCAAATCCTTCTTGTGTGACCATAGCCACATCGAATTTGATTGCATCAAACATTATATCCGTTGACTTCTCATGCAGTGTCGCATAATTGACATAGGCGATCAGTCCGACAACTTTGAACCTCTGCCCGCTGACAGAAATTTCATCTCCCACTTTGGCGCCGACATTGTCTGCATGCATACGGTCAATTGCGATTTCATCCGCTTTTTCCGGAAATGCTCCGTCAAGCAGGCAGGCAAGATCCACGTTATCATTTTTTGCATAGACACGGATATTTCCTTCTGCCTCGCCGTCGTTGTTGTAATCTTCCTCCTCATTTCGGAAGAAGTTCGCATAAACCTGTACCGGAACTTCTGTAAAATCAGGATCGTTTAACTCATATTTTTCTTCTGCATCAGCATATTTATCATCGATTTCCTTTACGATTTCATCCCACGCCTTGTCGTAGGCTTCCGGGTAAGCCTTCTCATCAAGCTTTTCGTCCAGCTCTTTTTTCGCTTTGTCAAGATAATACTTTTTGACGTCCGCCTTTGTTCCTGTCTCAATGGCGGTGAGCAGCGTCTCATCTGCCTTTTTGTCCAGCTCAAAATGTCCATCCTCTAACTTATATTTTGTCACACCCTCATTTGCTGCAATAAGCATACTCTCATTTGCAACATACATACCGGAAACAAAACCAATTGTAAGAATGAGGAATAATGCCACCACAAGATATTTTTTCCAGTCACCGAGCAATTCACGCGGAATGCGCTTGATGAGCGGATTTTTAATTTTTTTCTTTTTCATAACCGCCACACTCCTTACCACTCAAGATCTGCTGCTGAAATCTTGTGCTCATTCCTCTCGTTGTGGCGCACGGCTCCGTCACGAAGTTTGATGACATGGTCTGCCATGTTTCTGATCGCTTCGTTGTGTGTTACCATGATGATCGTATTTCCATATTTTTTGTTTACATCTTCAATCAGTTTTAAAATCTCTTTGGAGGTATTGTAATCCAAAGCACCGGTTGGTTCATCGCAGAGCAGGATATCCGGGTTTTTCACGATTGCACGACCGATGGAAACACGCTGCTGCTGTCCGCCGGACAACTGGTTCGGCAGCTTGTACCGATGCTCGTAAAGTCCAAGTGTCTGTAACAGTTCATCGATGTCCAGCGCATTGTCGGAAAGATACGCTCCGACCTCAATGTTTTCCTTCACGTTCAGATTGGCGATCAGATTGTACATCTGAAATACATAACCGAGATGTTTTCTGCGGTACTGGGTTAGTTTCTTCTCACTCATATCTTCGAGCTTATCGCCGTTGATCGAGATGTAACCGGAATCGGCACTATCGATTCCTCCGATAATATTTAATAAAGTTGATTTTCCGGAACCGGACGGTCCAAGCAGAACGCAGAATTCTCCTTTTGCCACGGAAAAGTTCATTCCGCGCAATACTTCCTGACGTGTTTCTCCACTTCCAAAACCTTTTTTCAGGTCAACGAT
>OGJY01002733.1_pt1 | contig 16437 bp, 13 predicted proteins | sample 1572231 | NCBI WGS metagenome assembly OGJY01 (sample SAMEA2582121, study PRJEB24529) | metagenome | biome: Human gut stool | place: China | collected 2011
GCATCTGACCACACCTATATTATAACTTACCCATTTCTTTTATACAATCAATTTTCACATTGTCTGTACCGGTACATGTCTGTCCGATGTAGTGCAACTATTGTCTCTACATGCGGTGAAAGTTACTTCTTATACTAAATAGCGAAACCGTAGTCTTTTGCGAAAAAGTTCATGCCCTACTTAGGGGGATAGCGTTTACCCCAGCTAAAACCACTTACTTCTTTGTATTATCAATTCTTATATCATTCAATGGTAATGATTTGAATAATTTCAGTACTTTTTTCGCTAAAGTCTCCAACTCCTCAATTTGCCTAAGTAACATATCAGCTTCATCTTTAGCTTCCTCCGCCAATTCAGCAAATACGTTACTTGCTGCACTCATAGCTTTATCTACATAATAATCTAATTTTTCATCATAAGCCTCAGCATAGCATTCACTAAGATATTCATCCACGAAATCTTGTTCATCAAACTTAGCCAAATCATAGACACTTCCCATAAAAAGCATCTCCATATTTTCAATCGTATGGCTTGCTTCTTCTATCACAGTATCCAAATTATCGATTCCCTTTTCATAGAACACACGCAAGTCAAATATTTTATTAACTCTTTTTAATAATTCCAGGTATTGATAACATATCTCCTTTGCCTTCTCTAAGTCTCTTGTATGTAAAACACTGCTTGTAGTATTATAATACCATTTTTCTATTCCCCTATGATCTGAGAGTAAATAAAACATCTGATAATACTCTTCATGCATTGCTCCAAACATTGCAATACTCTTTCGTATTGCCGTTTCTAAAAACAAAAGTTCTTCATCTGTCTTATATTCGCTAGAACTATCAATAATCCACGGAAACACTTCCTCTTGTAGAAATTCAATAAAATCAACATCTCTGCTTATAAAGCCCGACTCAAAATTGTCTGCACTTTCTTCAGAAAAGTTTGACGATCCTACATACGCAATATTATCAGTCATAATAATTTTTGCATGATTTGAAAAACAAAAATAAACCTCTGCTTTATCCGCAATCTTTTGTGGAGACAACTTACTTTTATATAATGAAATGCTTCTTTTTGCCTTATCTGCATAGGTTTTTCCAAAATAGGATTCCCAACGTCCCGGAATATTTGATACAATACATATCTCTGTATCTTTTTCACAATCCTTCAACGCTTTTAATAAGACATTTTGGTCTTTTGAAATATTATACGTCAAAATATGTATCTGACTTGCATTTTTAAAGTCCCCGATAACAGCAGAATATGTCAGTTCATCTTTCGACATAATAAACTCTGCATCTTCAAGCCTCTTTGAAATTATCATTAACAATATACCTCGTATGCTACAATTTTAATTATTTTCTTTTAGCAAAACTCTCCATTATTTCTCTATCTTTTCTTTCTTCTGTTGGATCATCAGAAAAGAAAAAACTCAAGTTTGTATCACTAAAATATCTTTTGTACAAATCTGGTCTTAATATTTCTGCCTTATTGCTATTTTCAACACTTCTTCCATTAGGCGTCCCATCTTCTTTTTTACCATTTCTTCTAACATCAAAACAATATATCGCATTAGGATTATTGCCCTCTGCTCTTCTTCCAATAAGTAGCCTCTCTTCTGAAGACTTCACAATCACCTTTTCTGATGGTATATAACGTGAAAATATAGCAGAAAAATCTTCAAACAAATCTCTATTGGCGTTACCTTTTTCAACACCGAAAAATTCACAGAATTCATACGCACTATCAAAATGTACATTATAAAAATCAATATATCCCTTAATTGATACATTTACATTTTCCTGCTTTATAAATTCAACCGTTGCCTTTGCATACTTTGAAGGTCTTTTTTCGTTTTCTCTATACAATTTTAAGATAACAATATAATTCTTATTTTTATATGGAAAGAAAAAAGAATCAATAACCCATTTTTTTATTTCCATATCTTTTAACAATAATGGTAAATTTTTGAATCTTATCTCTTTTTTCAAGTCAGCCATCTAATCCTCCCTAATATCTATGTACAAGACAGAAGTTTTTAATATATGCTAAAAATATGTCAACCGAAATACATTTTACCTTTTTCTTGCTGATGCTGCCGCCTCTTTCCGTTCTTTATCATTCAGTTGAAAAATCATATGAAATACTTTCATCCTATTACCGGTTTCAGGAACAATATGTTCGCTAGTAATCATTAAAGTATCCCTCTCCCCGATTCTTTGAATTCTGATTGGCTGAAAATCCCCTTTGATACTCTTCAACTTATTCTCTATTTCATCAAATCCTTTTTTTAGGGACATTTCTCTATTCATAGATAACGTAATACCAAATTCGAAATTAAGGTTTAAATATCCCATCTATACCGAAAGACACTGTTTTATTAAGCGCTTACAAATAATCTCTGTGTACAAGAATATTGCCAATCACCTCTCTAGCTATCAAATCTCTAACGCTTATATTAACGTTATTTATTAAGTGAATTTTATCTGAGATATGCTTTGCTACAAATTCCATTAAAAGATCATAAGCTTCTATAAGATTAGTTGTGGCTAACAGCCTGTCATCATAACGATCCATATTCTCTACTCTGTAAAGAGCATCAGTAACATACCCAGGTCAACAAGAATTAATCACCTCATCTTTACCTAAAAGCAACACTGCGGCAAGATTGTATCCTTCCATACCTGAAGAAAAATCCTTTTCCCATAATCCAGCACTTTTAAGTAAATCTTCATCTAATAACTCAAGCCAAGGATGATCCGGCTTTTTACTCTTTGCCAGATTTCTTACCTCTTCTAGCAAATCCAATCTTAAATCTGCTGTTGTAACATAAGGAAATATTTTTCTCTCAGCATAAGTGTTACTTTTTCTGTTATACAAATTCTGCAACTGAATAGGCGAATCCGTAATATCCATATCGCCATCTTCATTACGATCATAAATTCTGTTTGCACATTTTTCCACAGTTGATGTTGGTGGCACAAAAACCCATAGCAAAGTCATTCCCTCGTATTCAATCTCTTCTATAGACAGATACAAGGTGGGTGACATTTTATCTGGGTTGTTAAGCTGATTAACAAAGTTCTTCTTCATATCCTTAATCAGCTTCTTGTTAATACCTATCGGCTTTCCACCATCCTCAACACCCATGATAATATAGCCACCATACCTGTTAGAAAATGAACACACAGTCTCATACACATCATCATGTATTCCATTCTGGCAAGCCTTATATTCGACCGTAATTTTCTCATCCTTCGTAAGAAGCTCTCTCATTTCTTCAATTGTCATATATAAACCAGCTCCTTCCATATTTTCGTTATTTGTAATCTATCTGTTATTGATTCATAGCCATAATGATTTGAATTGCTGATACAATCCTTGCGGCATCTTCTGCTACATTTATATCTGTTATTATTTAAAAAATGAATAATCTCACAACCGATAATAAAATTCTTTCTTACTGTGTAGATTTTATGTATCATTTGTAAAATTCATAGTAATAAAGTTCATAACTGTCAACACAATCATCAAAACCCATTTTATAAATTTTAGCTTCATGCTCGTCTGCTATATCAAACAAGCAATCAGCATTCTTATCAGAACAATCTCTTCCAATATAAATCGCTTTTGGCTTTGCATCAATGAAAGGCATCCCATTTGCAGTCGAAGCAATGATACACCTATACTCCTTTTCATATGACCATGATGAATGTTTAATATTGTAAAGCAACTGCGGAAGATATATAAGAGTTTTATCCTCCAACATCGTCACTAAGTTCCCCTTTTGATGCGTTTCATCTATGGATTTTACGAGTTTTTGAACTTGCCTCACCATTTCCGATGAAATATCAAGTCTTTGATTTGTGTACTGAACGGGAAAAAGACAAGACTTCAAATCCATACTATCTTTTACATCATATGCAACGCAAAAACCCTTATGATTATTTGCATAATGTGCCCACATTGGCATACTTTGAACTCCATTACCGGTAAAACAAGAAACTCTTACAAATTCGCTAAAATCATCAATGAGCCTGCCCCCACAATGCTTTAACCTTTCAATATTCTCCAATTCTTTAGGATTATAAAAAAATGCACGTCCATCAAAAGGATCATTGAATCCTTTGATTTCTGACATATATACTTTTCCCTTATACAGCGTATCAAGATTTTCTTCATCTCGTTTTTCAGATACATCTAAAGAATAATACTTATGCACCGTATCCGGGATATACAACCTAATGATCTTATAAAGCGCTTTAAAAACCTCATCTCGTAATATAGCCTCATCTGGTTTAACTAGCATAGCAGACAAATTAAAATAATCTACCGGATATTCTTTACGCCATTCATTGATATCCCAGTTTTTTTCATCAAATTTCTTCTTATTATTAGGTTTTATTTCAATATCTTCTATCCTCAACTATGGCACTCCCATTTAAATGCTTCCCCACGCTAAGGAAATAGCATTTTCTTTATAGTTTTTAAATATGCTCTTCTCATGAGTTTTAAAAGTTAATGTTCTAAGGAAATCATTGCGTTCTATATCCCAATCAAAAAACTGAATAGGACTATTCTGTAGGTAATTCTTAAAAATATCAACCAAAGTATGTGTACATCCTGAAGCCGTAGGAACATTTAATAAAGTAATAGCATTATCTATTGCATTTTGTGATGCGTTAGTAATAAATGGACATTTATTAAAAATAAGAATCCACCAAAACTCTCGGTATTCATAAACAGATTTCTGAACTCTTATTGCATTTATTTTTTCAAGTAAAGTTTTCTCAATGCAGCTCCTTATTTCATCAGAGTAATTTCTGTTATACCGTGAATACATTAAATAAGTGGCCCATAAAATGGGATCGTCTTTCTCCTTTATCTTCCTAACAATGCATTCTTCTTGAAGGTATGGTATTTCAATTTTTGCCTGCCTGCAAAACAGAAATAAATTAACAACATCATTTATATTTGCTTTATCAAATATAAATGCATACTTATTAATCAGGGCTTGCAATCTAGTGCTTTCTTCGAAAATATCGTATTCATCCCTCACATAACTAATTATTTGTAACAGCTTTTGTGTATTACCATAATTGGGAAAAAATGAGTATGCATAAAAAGTCAAATCCAAAAAGCTAAAAACAGTAGATCCTTTAACATCATTTTTAAAAATGGTGCATTTATCCTTATTCTTACCTATATGATTCAAAATGGAACTCAAAAAGTACGCTATTATCGTTCTGTCTTTATTTGGATAATTGCAAATCAACTCATTAAGTTGATTCATAATTGACTGCTTGGCTTTTGAGCCATACCTAACAACGTGTGATTTAAGTAAATATGGTAATACATCAGAAGTTGGTGTTTCTGCATTATCTTCTTTGGCAGATATTTTTTCTACATAAGTTTTCTGCTCTTCTTTTGAAGTAAAAAGCATGTCACACATCCTGTTTGTAAACCCATTTGTTTCGTTTAACCATCCATCAAGAACAAACGGAACTCTGCTAGAGAACAACTTAGTCTCATTTAATTGCAATAAATATTTTCGAGCAATCTCCGAATACTCTTCAACAATATGTGTTGCTAACTCCTCGCTTTTAGCAAAGATAAAAATGTCATCTACATACCTATATACATTATAATCTTGACCACACTCAGCACCTGCATTAATTAATTTATTATAGACAGCCATATCTATAGACTGTAAAAGTAATTCTGCAATCATTCTGGAAAATTCTGGTCCAACAACAATTCCATTAGATCTTCTTGCATTTATATTTTGCAGAATTCTATCAATTGCAGAATATATATTTGAGTTACTTTCAAAACTCTTTGTATCTATTGAATCTTTTCCTATAAGCCACGTAAACGTATGTGAATAAATACTATCAAAGCAAGCTTTATAATCCGTTCTAATAAAATGCTTATATTTGCTATTTAACACAAGCCAGTCCTCCGAGGAAGTAAAGGTAGCAATAGACTTATATGGAGATATATCAAAAAACATTCCGGTCTGCTCAAGGACTTCACGTCCCATAGTTTTACTTTCTTCACTAAAATATCTTATGACCGATTTGTTCTTGTTCTTATAACATAGATTATTGTTTTTATGATGAAATCTCAATGAAAAACATGAATTCTTATTCAGTAAATTCAATAATTCTTTTTGATAAAGTTCTACAAACAACAGCATCTCAATGGCTGCTAACGGTTGAACTAAACTTATCTCTCTTACAGTGTATAAGTCTTTCATAATTGAATATTTCAAAGGCATCGATGCCCACTCCTTACCTTTAAAGAGTCCATCCGGTTTTGCCTTTGTTTCCTTCAAACACTGAATCATATCATCAATTTCATCAGATTTACTAAGTAAAAATTCATAGAAATAGGAGTATGTAAATCTATCAGAAAGCTCCGTTGGCAATATATCAGTTAATAAATAGTCAAGATTATTTCTTTTTATATTGTTTAAGTCCATTGACATAAGCTCCATTTCGTTTAATAATATTAATGAGCATTTGATGTTCTAGTAATCTTCGGATTACACACGTCAGCTATACAAAGTATCTTTGTAACGAAGATAGTACGTTGTATCAAACTAGCATCTCTTCGGGGATGCTAGTTTATTTTTATCATTTCTAAATACTCCACCACAATGCGATAGTAATCCTTGCCATACGCCGAATAAAACGGATCTATTTTATGAATCCATTCAAGAACAACTTCTTTGGGCACACCTATGCTCTCTTCAAATAACAATGATCTATTTCTTTTCATATTTGAATATAAATTGTATATTGATTCTTCATTACTTGTTCTTTTAGGTAAAAAATATGGTCTTTTTATATTGTATTTTCGTAGCAACTGATAAAATAAATCCGACAAAAATGTTTTTGTATCCACATTTAAGTAATCACAGACATTCTGAAGTTCATTATAATTAGCAATTACCCCCTTTGTAAGCCAATCAAAATTACTGCCAAGAATTTGTCTAGCAATTACTACTCTTGAAGAAAAAATTTTTAGTTGCTGTCTAAATACTTCATCGTTTCCAGTCAGCTTATAATTTATAAATGCACGCTCTATCATATTTGAATACTTAGTGCGTTTTTTTTCAGCTATGCCATATTCAAAGTCAATTATTTCATCTCCTCTTCCATTAACTGTTTTTAATATAAAAAATTCATATCCTAAAAAATTAAAGTTCTGACTCGGAACAAGATTTCGTCTTGATATATACGAAAACTTTCCAGGGCTACTGCTTAAACGTACTGGACAAGAACCAAAAACTTCAATAATTGTTTCTCTAATTATGTTTTTGATTCTATTCTCAGAGATATAGTTATTAAACATAATAAGCATGTCATCTACATATCTTTCATAAAAAAACACACCGTATTCTGAAAGTCTAGCCTTTAAAACAATGTCAAAATCCTTACATACTATTTCCGTCATCCCATTGGACAAGCACAGTCCAGCATAGCAGTACTTAAAGTTCTCGACATACTTCTCTAATAACTGTTTGTCTTCTCTTTTTACTATAGAAGGCAGGATATATTTTTCATAAACATATTCAGATTTTACGCTATCAAAAAAAGATTTAAAATCAGCTCTTACGATAACAAAATCATTCATATTTTTAGTTGCAACCAATGTATTGAATAATAAGTTAATTATTTTGCTTCTACTTGCATATTTAATATGAAACGCCCTATCTAACTGTTGCTTCAAATAGTGACTGAGCATATTTTCAACAGACAGTTTGGGAAAAGAGTAAATGACTCTTTTCTTACCTGATTGTGAATATACCTCCCTCGAAATGGACGAAAAATCATATGTCTCAGTCTGAATTGCATATCTACACGCTTCACACCAGTCATCAATTTCATCTTCTGTGAGAGTGTAATCTATCTTGCGAATCACTCCTCTTATATTTTCCAACGACATTTTTCTTCCATCCTCTCTAATGTAGTCATTCTCCTAAATTGGGATCTGCAAGCGCCTTCATAAACGCTTCCATATCTATTGGCGGCAAATGTTCCGTTGCCTTGTCCCAATCAAGAATTTCATAATTAAAATGAAATTTCTCTTTATTCTCTTTATAATAAGCTTCGGCTACACAGCAAATAATCAAACAGACTCTTCTTATACTCATCCTATATGATCTACTATGCTGATCAAACATATCTGAAATGCCACTGCCATCGGAATAAATATCAAAATCATTTTTTCTTTCGATCTTTAATACAAAATGATCTATCGGTAATGATTCATTCCTTTTGGTAAGACGATCATTATCTACATTAGGATTTCCTTCATGCAATAATGAGCATCTCAAGCTGTATATGACACTTCCAGATAAGTACGGCATTTCTTCATCTGTTGTTTGATGTGGGTTCTTTTCGTAATAACCAATTTCTTTGTCATACCAGTCTATATAGCGTTTCTTACTACTTTTCTCACCCGGATATTCCGCTTTACCACATATGTCAGGCAAAGTCAGAGCTGCACTAAGAGCAACAAAATATAAATCATTGTTAAGTGCCGCTCTGATATCATCAACAATTTTCTGTACCATTTCACTATCCTACCAACTTTGTAGCGTTTTCATTTATGTCATTAACAATTGATATAATTCTCTTCTGATCTTCCGGTGAATAAAGCCTTACAAAAGGCATTGGTCGATCGAACGGTGGTTTTAAAAGAATTGACATATCATCAATGTAACCATGTTCTTCTACATAAACAATCAAGTTTCTAACAAATGCAATCTGCTGACTATTCCATTTATGCTCATCAATATATTCTGAGAAAAGCTGCATAGTCGCATCATGATCCATTTTTACAATTCTTCTTACAAGTTTACCCAGTGGAGTATCCTGGAACGTTCTATCATAATCTTCTTGTGTACCGAGCTCTTCAGTAAATATTTTTGATAACATCTCATAGTCACCTGCCGTAAGAGGTTGATTATGTCGAAGCTTATAAATAGGTAACGTATCTGCATGTGTTGTAAGGTAAGAATTTACCTTCTTTTCGTAGTCTTCAAAATCCTCAGAATCATCAAATTCCACGCCTTCTTTACGCTCAGTCCAAGTATCCTCAAATTCTGTGTAATGAATAGCCTCGCCTTCACTCTTTGCAAACTTCATCAGATCTCGAATGCTTTTTCTCATGCGCTCTAATTCCATGATAGAAGCTTTATCCCAATATTCATCTTGAACAATTTTCTTTAACTCATCTGCTTTGCTCTTTACAGCCGGAATAGTCATTTTCTTTTCAAGCAATATGTTTCCGCGCTTTTGGATGACTGTCTGATATCGTTTCAATCCCTTACCCTTACGAATCTGATTCAGCATTATTCCATAAATCAGATTATCAAAAACAAGAGCATCATCATCTTCCCCTTTCTCACTTACCAAAGGAGCAATATGCTTATAAATTTCTGTCAAATCAAGATCTGATAAACATGTAAATAGCTCTTTATTTTTATATTTTTCTACGTATCTCCTTTGACGTTTAACATCTATACGTTCATCTTTTAGCTCGATAATTTGACCATGAACTTTATCTACTAAAGATGCTCTAAATTCCTGATACTCATCGTCCATAAAATCTGCACTCTGCAAATGGGCTATTAAACTTGCTCTATTTCTGCAGAGCATGCAAATAACAGAATCTGTCACATCAGATTCTTTACCATTCTTATTCTGTCTAAAGAACTCATAATTACCAAGATAATCAAAGATATAGAAACATTCTTTATCTCGACCTTCACCAAAAAGATTCGGGCACTTTCTAGTTCCCCGTCCTATCATCTGAGTAAATTTAATTTTACTCTTGACCTGCTTAAAGAATACAAGGTTCACAACTTCCGGAACATCAACACCTGTATCCATCATATCGATAGAAACGATAATCGTTGGTTCTCCCTCTGGATTCTTAAACTTTTCAATAAGGTTGTCCGAATAATCTTCCTTATATGTGACATATCTACAAAATTCACCACCATACTGAGGATATAAATCATTGAATCTATCAACGATAAATTTAGCATGAGGCGTAGTCTGTGCAAAAATAATAGTTTTACCAATATGATTACCAGAAGCATCGCGTAAACCACGAGTCATGATGTCATCAAGCACCATGTCAACAGTTTGCTTATTCATTATCTTTTCGTTGATTTTCTGCGGTGGCTGATATTCTGGCATATTACCATCTTCGTCAACAAATTCATTTTCATATGCTTCCTGTTCATCTTCCGACAGATCGTCATAGTGAACACCTTCTTGCATAATCTGCGTAGAAACTTCAATGTTATAATAAGGCACTAAGTAATGATCAACATCCCTTGCAGTTTCATACTCATATGCATATGTAGGTAATTTCGGAGGACACTTAAAGAAGCTATACGTCGATGCGGCATCCATATTTTTAGGTGTGGCTGTCAAACCAACTATATATGCATCAAAATACTCAAATAAGGCTGCGTATTTGTTATAAATACTACGATGTGCCTCATCGATGATAACGAGATCAAAATGTGCTTCACTAAAAAGCTTCTTTCCGTCCTTTTTCTTTTCTTCATTTATGGCATTAAGCATAGTATGATATGTCGAAAAGACCATCCTTGCATTCTTATCATCCTTATTCTCAACCAGATTACAATATGTATAGTTTGTACTTCCCAAGTACTCCATAAAAGCTGCTTTTGCCTGTCTAACTAACGCTTTTCTATCCGCTAGAAATAAAACATTAGTAACATACCCTCCACGGCTCAACACGTCCGTTAAAGAAGCCGCCACTCTTGTCTTTCCGGTACCTGTAGCCATAACAAGTAAGGATCTTCTTAGTCCCTTCTCTACATTTTCGCAAACAGCTCTAATAGCAGCTTTCTGATAATATCTATCTGTTATAGCTTCATTGATTTTGATTTCAGATAAAGGTTTGCGCATCTCTCTAAGATTGATAAGATGCTGAATATCTTCCTCTGAAAACAATCCACTTACCGGGCGTTGTGGTCCTGATTCTTTATCCCATAAATATGTTTCAAAACCATTGGTATTAAAAATTAACGGCTTCTTTCCTGTAGCAGCCTTGATACACTCTGCATATAATTCTGCCTGATGTGTTCCTTTTCTTGCGTCCAAACTTGTCCTTTTGGCTTCAATTAACGCAATGATATCGCCATTATCTCCATACAATACATAATCTACATATCCAGTTCCTTTACCATCACTAGACTCAGGCTTAGGCATGCCATGAACCTCCAGTTCGGTTTCAACACATTTTCTCTTACGATTTTGAGAGAACTCCCAACCAAGCATGCGTAAATCCGCATCAATAAATCTTTTACGTGTCTCAAACTCAGACATATCCTGAGAAGAATAGTTTCTTGTCTTTTGATGCTGAACTTTTGATTTAGAAAGTTCTTGTCTTTGCTCTTCAATCTTTTCTAAAAGTTTTTGTATCTCTTTATCTTTTTGATCAATAAGGACAGACGCACTTTGTTTTTGCTTTTCAATTTCTTCTTCTAATCTGCTTATGGACTGATTAACGTCATCTGTGCTCCGAGGAATAAGAGTCTCATCAAACTTTCGCTCTTCGTAGTCAGCTCCATAGCAGTAATCTATCCATTCAACAAAATCAAATAGAATAGATAACGATAATACGGCATCTCCCTTTGTGTATTTATTACCTGTATGAATACCGTAATTACCCATTCTCACAATATATTGCATATGAGAACGAATCTCAGCGTCCACTTCATCCTGAAATGCAGGATCATGCAATAAATCCTGAAGAGTATATCTGCCAGATGGCAACTGTAAAAACTCATCAGCTGCATATAACCATTTAACAGCAAGCTCCAGTGCTTTTCTTGAACCTGAAACACTTAATGCCGGAGCTGATGAGGCAACATTTTCTGCATCGATACATGCATCCGCAAACAACTCATATTCCTTATTTTCTTTTAAAAACGAAAAATTGGATTTCATGTAGCTAATCTCCTTCCCAATACATGTTTTTTTATCTTATATATTGCCAATTTCGATTTGTCGATTTGATCTACAATCTTATAGTACTTTGCTTGCTGTTCTTTAGTTGGTTTTGGAATCTGAAAACCAGAAACAATGGGTACATTAAGATTTTGCATAGTCTGACCTACTGCCATATCCTCTATTCGCATTTTAAACGATGGATGCGAAATCGTTTTTTGAATATAATCAGCAGATACCTCTCCATAACTTCTTATATACAAACTTCCCGTTCCGCATAGAAGACCATTTTCTGTAACAACTGCACATCTTCCCATTTCTCCTCTGCGCCCCATTACAACATCATCTTTTTTAAGCCAATAAGCTTTTAATTCCTCATATTTGGTTTCAGAGACAGTTAGCTGTTCATCAATTACAACTTTTCCATCAACAATATGAGTAGGATTAACAAGCGGATGACCGCCTTCAACATAATCCTCTTTGTGTAATAATGAGCCAAAAGGACCAATCTTTATTTCCGCCAATTCAGAAAGTGGAACCACCTCTAGTTTTTTCTCATTTTCAACTGGATCACCAAACATCTCGATAAACCGTGATTTGACAGCGAGATCTAATTTTTCGATAATCGAATCACAGCAAGCAATACTTTCATCAATTTTTGCAATCACAGCCATCTTTTCCTTTTGTTCCTCGATAGGAATCATAGGAAATGAAATTTCTTGTAAAATTGAAAATTTCAAATTTACTCTCACACTACCGGAAGCAAGCTCGTTAATATATGTTTTTCCAATATCACTTTTCAAATAGTGAAGCAAATAGTTATTATCAACTCTCTCATCCGCCTTAAACACAACATAAAGCGGACTCACGATTACCCTATCTTCAACAGATTGACAATCTATTGATCCCACATTAATTCTGGACGGGTTATACGCAAAGTATCCCTTTGGAACAATCTTATAATTTGTTTGATCTTTACTTGCCACATCCTTATCAAAATATTCTGTGCAAAATCCATTAGTATTAGTAACGCTATACACTTGAATGTCTTCATTATCCTTGTTCCTAACAGAATACTCTGAAATGTACTCACCTAATCTTTCAATTTTTTTCATTATGACAACAGACCTCTCAATTCCTGGAGTGAAGCAACCAACTCATCCTTTAAAGCATCAACATCATTTAACAATTCCTCTGAAGAAGGATATTCAATCTTTTGATACTCTATCTCTTTGTATTCTTTCATTCGTAAAGAATAACCATTTTTCACAATATCCTCTTTAGAAACCATAAATGATTTTTCTTTTCGGCTTCTCTCCTTTTCGGCTTCAAGATTTGAGAAGCGAGTAATAATATCAGGGATATCATTTTCCTCAACTTCTTCTCTCTTATCATCCAAGCTAAGCCCATCTGCCTGCATATCATAGAACCAAACATTTTCTGTGCCACCCGCATTTGTTTTAGTAAAAATCAAAATTGAGGTAGAGACATCTGAATATGGTCTAAAAACCCCTGAAGGAAGAGAAATAACGGCTTCTAATAACTGATTTTCTACCAATTCTTTTCTTGTCGCCTTATGCGCTTTACTGGTTCCAAATACAACTCCATCTGGAACGATACATGCACATCTACCACCAACCTTTAACATTCTTACAAACTCATTGACGAATAAAAGCTCTGTTTTCTTCGTCGCAGCCATTCTTGTTAATGCTGGATTTATATTTTCTTCATCAACAGTTCCTGTAAAAGGCGGATTGGCAAGTATCAAGTCATACCTATCTTTTATCTCATTGTTCTTTGAGATACTATCCTGCCATTTAACTTCCGGTCTTGTGATTGAATGAAGCATTAAGTTCATTGCGGATATACGTAACATAGTAGGATCTGTTTCGAATCCAGAAAAAGTATCTGTATCAAATAATTCCCACTGCTTATCAGTCATATTAGGATAGTGTTCTCTAATATATTCTGCTGCTGAAATAAGAAATCCTGCAGTACCGCAAGCCGGATCACAAATCATATCATCTGGTGATGGTTTGCGAAGCTGAACCATCATATCTCTAATCTGTTTTGGCGTTCTAAACTGTCCATTCTGACCTGCAACAGAGAGCTTACTCAACATATACTCGTACAAGTCACCCTGCATATCCAAAGACTTGATATCATCTTTGTACAACTCATCTAATGAATTAATTGTCTTAGATAAAATACCAGGATTGGTAAATCCAAGAGATGCACCTTTCATATATTTTGAAAATGCAGTCTCATCATCTCCTGTCATTTCCTTGATAAACGAAAATACCTCATTCTGGATGATATCAAAGATTTCTACAGCATCTCTGTCTTTGAATTTGCTCCAGCGCATTCTCTGTCCTTCTGGAGTTTCTGGAAAAATCTTATTTTGCTTTTGACCTGTAAGATTCTCCATTGCCTCAGCATCTATATCTTTTTGATCGAGTGATCTGATAAACATCAGATATGTAATTTGCTCAATTACAGTTATAGGTTGCGTTAAACCTGATGCCCAGATATCTTTCCAAATCTTATCAATTTTGTTCTTAATGGTTCCTGTAATCATTGCTTCCTCCAAATTTGATTATTATCTAATTGTAATCTTTTCTATGTCCCCAAAAATGGACTTGATACAATTATTTTCAACCTTTGCTCTTATCTATGCTAATTATGTCTCCAAAATCGCAATCCAATTCCATGCAAATCTTCTCTAAGATACTCATGGACACAGTCTCACCCCTGCTCATCTTGGCAAGTGTACTGCTACTGATTCCGATGTTTTCGTTCTCAACAAGATCCATCTTTTTCATGTTCTTGTCGATCAATAATTTCCATAATCCGTTATAAGATACAGCCATATAATTCCTCTCTTATGGGGATTACCCATCTTGGTGAAGGACCCGAAAGTCCTCATAAATAGTCCTAGATTACATTATACGCTCACGCTCGCGCAATTTCAAATAGTATTTTCGACTTTTCGAAACTTTACTTCGAATTAATTGGAATGGAATTTTGTTTTTATAACAATAATTTTATTTAAAAGTTTCCACAAGATTCCCGCTTCACGCGGCACCATCTTCGATGGTGTTAGGGAGCGGCTACGCAAAGTCGCGAGCAGTGCTTTTTTGTACAAAAAGCTACTATCCACTCGTTGATGGCACATCCCCAATCCCCTTGAACAAGCTAATCGCTTGGCTACGCAATTCTTACGAATCGCTTTATTTTGCTGTTGGATATTTCTTCAGAAATGAAAAAGAGGGGAACCCATAAGTCTTAAACCTATAAGATTCCCCATTAGAATTATCAAGTGATATTGTGTTTTCTGACACGTTCCTTCTTCTGCTCTTCATCGCTTTTAAGGAACAAGTCGATATCGTATTTTGCTCTTTGTATCTCCTGCATGGCCAGCTTTTCTCTAAGATAATCCTCATATTCTTCTCGTAATCTTATCGAATCCTCCTTTTCCTGTGCCTTTACCACCTTTATCTTCGGAGATGCTGATTCCGCCGATAGATTGATTAGATTGGTATTATTAAAATCAGTATTGTTATTATTAGTGCATGATTTCCATGAGTCCGGACCTGTGATTATCACATTTCTAGATTCATGATTTTCATTAGTCTCAGAATCATGATTTTCATGAGTCAAAACTATTTTTCTGTCAGGTCCATTGTCATGCAATCCGGTAGCAAAGTCCTTTACATAGATTTTTGTTGGCTTACCCTGACCTTGCTTTTGTCTTTCTATCAAACCAGCTTTTTCTTCCAGCTCTTTTAGCATCTTCGTTGCTTTCTGATTAGCACAATGCATATCCGTCATAATCCAATCCAATTTGTAATAAATGAACACTTTGCCATCTTCATCAAGCCATCCATTCTTTGCTGAAAGAGATGCTCTATCCAGCATTAAGGAGTAGAGAATTTTAGATTCCATCGTGATTCCCGCAAATTTCTCATCCGTAATCAAAATCTTAGGAATCTGATAAAAAGCAAATTGATCTGCCCCTCTGCCATAAAATAATTAAAATCCACTGGCGTTCCTCCTTTCTTAGATTTGGAATAAAACAAAAAAAGACGCCTAACCCACAGGAAATGCTGTAAGTTAAGCGTCTTCCGACGATTCTTATTTTGTTTATTTCAGACATATTCAAGTAGTGCACTACTGTCACGACGTAGGCTCTATTTATGCACCTACTGTCACGAGTTCGACAGCTACAACCACCCGAATATACTTTTTCATGTACTTTCCACGCTCAGAATAATCAGTCTTATCAAACGTGAAATGCTCGAAAAAGTGCGTAAATTCAAGGATTTCTATATATCCTTTCTGTGTAGTCCTACCACAGTCTCTACATGTTTCGTGAATGGAAACATGTCGCAAGGCTGGCACTCGACAGCCTGATACCCATGTCTTGTGA
>OGJY01002752.1_pt1 | contig 16367 bp, 10 predicted proteins | sample 1572231 | NCBI WGS metagenome assembly OGJY01 (sample SAMEA2582121, study PRJEB24529) | metagenome | biome: Human gut stool | place: China | collected 2011
TCCGGCAATACAGTTCGAAAGAAATGTCTTTCCGACACCGGCATTCCCATAAATAAAAAGATTCTGTCCGGGACGGGAATCAAAACATTCGATAAAAGAACGGCTTACCGATAAAACATTTTCAATATTCTCGCGAGGAGAAAGTCGTTCTCTTCCGCTTCGCTGCGAAGAATAGTAATCTGTGCGGAAAGCGGAAAAACATTCGTTACCGGCAGAATCTTCAATATTAGACTGTCTGTAAAGAATCTCGCGAATCTTCTGCTGGAAACAATGACACTTTTTATCTCCGATATAGCCGGTATCCTTACACTCCGGGCAGTCATAGATCGGATCAAGATAATCTGCCGGATAATCATGAATCGCCAGCAGGTTGACCTTTTCCATGGAAAGATCGTAAATGGTACTCTGCAGCGACTTCTTAGCATCCGCATTCGATATCTTTTTCAGAAGCATCTCCTTTGCCTTTGCGACAGAAACATGAGCAATCTCCTCATCAATACGGCGAATCTCCGGAATAAGAGCATAGATTCGTTCTTTACGTTCCTGTTCCGCCATATAATTGCGGCGGCGTACTGCATCATATTCATTCATAATATCCTGATATTGTCTGGTGGAAATACCCATAGTTACCTCCTGGTCTTATCAAGAAGACGAGATTCTAAATCGCTGTAATCATAAGTTCTTTGCTCAAAATTATGGAACTGATTTGCCGATGTATTGGATGTATTCTTCCTGGCAGCAGTGCCGGTCATTCCTTTACGTGTCTGTCCCTGCGCATATCCGGCAGAAGAAGCCGAGGCAGGAGAGGCCGCATTCGAAGAACGGTGTTTATCATCTAGATGCTTAATGTCTGAAGTGCTTCTAACACCAAGACGCTTCCAGTCTTCTAAGATCTTATTCGCATATGGAAAACTTGCCTGGTGTGTGGCAAGCAGGGTCCGGCTGCAAGCCTCAATAATAATATCGGTGCCAAGACCAAGAGAATTCCACTTCTTTATGTAGTCAAGCTCCGCTGAGCCAGGATCACGATTCGAAATGCCGAATGCCTTCATAATAGGAAAAACATTCTGTGAATATAATGTACTTTGCTCCTTTGCCTCCTGAACACTTGTGATGCCCTGCTGATACCAGTTGATCGCTACACTTTCGATATAACGGACACTCTTCTTTCCGCGGGAGACACAGTATTCGATCAGGTACTCCATCAGATCAGAAGAAAAGTGAAGCTGGTCGTTAATGTAGCAGAAGCTATTCAGCTCTGATGTGGAAAATGGACGACCAATATAAGTTTCTGCCATATAAATCGTACGTTCAAGATCGGTATCCTTCATAGAATTCTCCACATCCGTAGGACTTAATGTAGTCTTCTCCGGTACAGAAGTAATCGTCGGTGAAGAAGCCCCTTTTTGTGTCCCTGTAGAAGCCGCAGAAGCTGTCTTCTCCGGCACAGAAGGCTCGGCAGTCTGTAAAAGACCAGCTTTTTCCCAGTAGGAAAGCGCACGTAAAACATCTTTTCGTGTCAGTTCCAGATGATCCGCAAGATGATCCACATCTACGGGAAGCCCCATACCCTGCAGACGAAGAATCAGAAGATAAATCTTAACATATTCTCCATCCGCTTTTATCATATATTCATCAATAAATTTGTTTGGCAGAACAGTAACTTCATTCTGTACATTGTAAAGTAAAGTAATCTTATCGTTCATTATACCCCTTATTTCTTATTTCTATCATCTGTAGTTTATATATGTAGTCTGGTGATTATCTTGTGCTTCTGAGTATAGAATAGCACACCCACAACAAAAAATACAGTTTCAAATCTGGGGAGAATGTGGATAGAATTGGGGATAACCCCTGTATAAAACCTTGATAGATTGTGTGGATAGTTTTGTGGATAATGTGGATAACTTTGTGGATAGGTGGGTAAAACTCGATATTTTGGGGAGAAAACTGGTCAAAAAGGGTGATGAGTTCCAAGATATAGGTGTGAACTTACAAAAATACAATGTGGACAAAATGTAAACAACTTGGGGAAAACCTCGAAATTCCCTCAGAAAAAAATTTAAAATTGTGGATAATGTGGATAACTTTTCTGAGACTGTTTCTTTGTTTCACATTAGATATAAGATTAGATATAAATACAGTTTTCATTACATTATGCCCATTATTCGTGCAAAAGATAATCTTTTTTTTATTGATTGTGCTAAAATAAATTATATTTTTTAAATACACTCTAGTGCTGATTAAGGTGAGGGAGGGGTGAATAGTTGAACAAAAAGAAGGAACAGGAGCTTGTATGTTTGACAGAACAATGTCTGAAAAGATATTGGGAAAAAGATTGTGAGGTGATGTTATCGTATTGTACAGATGATATATTGTGGACAGGCGCGGAACAGAAAGAATATATCATGGGAATTGAGGCGGTCAGGAAGAATTTTACCGAGCTAATGAATGTAATTCAGCCTTGTATTATCTCGAATGGAGAGTTTATAGTTGTTCAGAATACAGGAAATGCATGCACAGTTAGCGGCCGGTATCTGGTAGAAACATTACCTGAAGCGGATTACTTTCTTCAGGCAGAACAAAGATGTACTTTTGTATGGGAAAGAATTAACGATGAGCCTCGAATACGGCATATGCATGTTTCCAATCCCATAGGGGAGATGAAGATTGTGGAAGGAAGCCGTTTTGTTAACGAAATGGGGCGTATGGCAAAGAAATATATGGATGAAAAGATTCATACGATCAATCGAAAAAAGATTGTAGTAGAAGGAATTAATGGGAAAGTATTCTTTATCAATGAGAGTCAGATTCTATATGTAGAAGCTAAGTTAAGGAATTGTGACATTTTCATGCAGAATGGGGAAGTAATACATGGAAAGATGTCATTTGCAGATTTTGAGAAGAGCTTAGATGAATATTTTGTCAAAGTACACAGAAGTTATATCGTAAACATACAACATGTTACAGTAATACGGTTTTGTGAACTTGTTATGAGTAATGGAAGGGTAATTCCTGTACCACAGAAAAAGTATGCAAAAGTCAGGGAAGAATTGATGAGAAGGCATATTTAAGAGAAGGATAATTCACAAAATTATGAGAGTATGAATTATAAAGGGAGGTAGGCTATGAAATATAAAAATGCAATAATATCAATAGGAAAAGATATACTGATTGTGTTCATTTGTTTTTTCATTTTTATGTTTTTAAGTGGAGGCGGAACGCAGAATGTTTTAGCAGCAGAAGATGAAGTTACCATCACGCTCGATGCAAATGGCGGGAAAGCAGTTGAACCTGTAGTTTATAAGAAGACACAGTCTAAGATTGGAATTTTGCCGGAAACCACCCGGACGGGGTATGTATTTAATGGCTGGTGGACAAAGAACGGTGGAACATCTTCTTCAGATTCTGCATGGGGCGGAATCGTGAAGTTTAATGATACTTCTTTGCCGTCTTCAGACACAACATACTATGCCAGATGGACAGAGGATAAAGACGAGAATAATAAACAAAAGACTTATTTCTATGGAAAAACGGATGAGAAGATAGACAGGGTTACATATAATTACGGATACATAAGTGATAGTACGGAGAGAGGAATTACTTATAACTATGGACACATAGAAAAAGCATTTCCTGGTACGTATAATTATGGTTATATTGATTGCCTTATATCTAGTTCTAGGACTCTTACATATAATTATGGAAAGATTACAGACAGTCAGAGCAGGGTCGGTACCAATTATGGAACTATAGAAAAGAACAATGCATCAGTTGATACGAATAATGGCATTATAGAAAATAATACAGGAACGATTAACCGCTATTCTTCGGATGCAACGCTTAACGAGAACAGTGGGACGATTAATACATTGTCTAAGGGAAGTGTAAGGAAGAATACGGGAAAGATTAATGATGTAGATGACAAAAATGTTACTATTTATAATTATGCAGGAGGAACTGTAGGTAAAAGTGATAATGCATGGGGAGTCAGAGCCTGTACTGTCTGGAATATGGGTGGAATAGTACAAGGCTATAGCAGCTATGCAGACAATGTTAAAGTATATAATTTTGAGGGCGGAACCGTATCAAATCTGCGAAAAGGTTCTGTTATTTATAACCTTGGTGGAACTGTTACAGATTCCTCTACAGCACAGGTGATCAACTGTTATAAAGTAAATATCAACAGTTCTTTTGTAGAGACATGGAATGACAAATTTATTATCAATCCTGACACAGGTGAAGTGTGGCTGCCGGAAGGTGAGACAGGTACGTTTACTGTGAAAGATGGAACTCCTCAGCTCTATGTAACCGGTGCAACTCTTACAAAACAGAGTGATACAGCATATACGTTGTCTGATGCACAGGCGACTATTGTTGTTGATGATGTAGAGCCATTTACGATTACATATGACCTTAATGGTGGTACAGTTGATGGAAATCCGATGACTTATACAGAGAGGGATACGATTACTCTTAAGAATCCAACAAAAGAAAATTATGTTTTTGTTGGATGGACAGGTACGGATATTGAAGAACCTTCTGATAACGTGACGATTCAGAAAGGAAGTAAAGGAAACAGACAGTATACTGCGGTGTGGAAACAGGATTCTAATATTGTTATCCTTACCTTTGATGGTCAGAATGATACAAAAGACCAGCTTATGATCTATAACATACTTACTGGCGGAGATACGATTGGTAAGTTACCGGAAGTTACAAAGGAAGGGTATCATTTCCTTGGCTGGTTTACAGCCAAAGAAGGCGGAACAGAGTTGACTGCTGCATCTAAGAAGCCACATAAAAATACAACGTATTATGCGCAATGGGCAATCGGAACTTATACCTATACGCTTGACCCAAATGGTGGAACGCCGAATTCTACAACAAAAATTACCAAAGTCTATAAAGAGAATATTGGAATTCTTCCGATTATAAGTAAAGAGGGTTATATTTTTAATGGCTGGTGGTCACGTAATGATAAAGGAAACTGGGTATCTGTCCTTGAACCGAATTCTGCTATGAAAGGCCAGGACACAGCTTATTATGCAAGATGGACAAGGAAAATAGATACATATTCTGACACAACAGGCGTTTATCTTTATTCCCATTTTGAAGGCTCACTTAAAAAGAACACTGGTACAGTTGTAAATAACTTTGGTTTGATAGAAAGGAACGTTTCCACTGTAACAACAAACTATGGTGAAGTTGGTGCTACAGAAACTGCTATTTCTAATAACTATGGTCATGTAGGTACTGTAGAAGATAAGATTATTTCTAACAATGGTGTGGTAGATTTGGTCATAGATACTGCATCTATCCGATATAATAATAATATTGTAAAAGATAATCAGGGTATTCTTATTTACAATAATGGAAAGATCGAGAAGAATGCAGGTATTATTACTGAAAATAATAATTATATTGGAGAAAATACAGAAACTGTAAAGTTTAATGCAAAGGGTGCAGAAATTAATGTAAACAAGGGAATTATACGTGAAAACAAAGGCGTAGTTTATAATTATCCAGGTGGTATTGTTAAAAAGAATTCCGGTATCGTTTATAATTATGGTGGAATGGTATCAGAAGACAATACAGGTTCCGTTATAGAAAGCTATTCTGTAAAAGCTGGAAAGGGAATAGAGAAAGCTACCCTTGATAACGAAAGCTTTTTAGATATTGATGGTGCAAAATGGTTAGAAAAAACGAAAGGTACTGCAACACTCACTGTTGTCTGGGCGAAAGGTTATAATGCCAATGGTTATCATTTAGAAGCAGATGGATGCAAGGTTACAAAAAATACCAATGGCACTTATACCTTATCTAAGATTACAAAGAATACAACAATTTTTGCTGCACCGACGACATTTACCATTACTTATAAGTCAGAAAATGGAAGTCTTCAAACGACAAATCCGGTGACTTACACTTGTGAGACAGAAGATATTACATTAGCTGCGCCATCTCGAGAAGGTTCTACTTTCCTTGGATGGACTGGAACAGATCTGGCAGGGACAACGAAAAATGTTACCATTAAGAAAGGCTCTTTTGGCGATCGTATTTATACTGCTGTATGGAATAACGAAAGCCGCACTGTTCAACAAGAAATATTTATTCTTCCAAAAGTTTTGGTAAAGGGTAAAGCTGTACAAAAACTTTCCTGGAATAAAATAGATGCAGCAGATGGTTACTTTATTTATTCTTCCGTATCTGGAAAGAAAATGAAGAAAGTTTTCGATACCAGGAAGAGTGGTTCTAAGAAAAAAGCTAAGAAATCTACCGCAAAGTCTACTGGATCTAAAACAATAACCCGCACATTTAAAAAGAGAAAATCAGGTACGGTTTATCAGTATCAGATTCGTGCTTATAAGCTTGTAAATGGAAAGAAGAAAGTATTTTGTAAGAGTATGGTTGTTTACTCTGTTGCAAATAACCAGTCAGGAAAATTAACGAACGTTAAGAATATTAAACTCAAAAAGAAATCTTATACACTTCAGGTTAAACAGACAGCAAAGATTAAGGCAAAATATACCGCTTATAAAAAGAATAAAAAGCTTTATTCTCGTGTAAAAACTTTCCGTTATATCAGCAGCAATACAAATGTTGCCACAGTTACAAAAGCGGGTAAGATCAAAGCGGTAAAAGCCGGTACATGTACAATCTATGTTCTTGCGCATAATGGAGTGAGAAAGACAGTAAAGGTTACGGTAAGATAACGGTAATGGTTTTTGTTTATCATATTATTTATGCCTCTATATGATAAAAAATTAGTTTACCATCAAAAATAGCGGTCCCAGAAAATCTATTTTTCTGGGACCGCTATTTTTTTATAGCAACTGAGACTTAGCAGCTAAGAACTTATTTTTTAGCCAGAAGTTCCTCTCCGATTTCTACGACATTTCCTGCGCCCATCGTAATCAGGAGGTCATGTCCTTTTACGTGAGCCTTTACGAAATCTTTGATTTCTTCGAAGCTTGGGAAATAATGTACGTCCTGTCCATCTTCCTGCAAAAGCTTCATAACATCTCTGGAAGAAACTTCTCCGGTATCTACTTCTCTTGCGGCATAAATATCAGCTAAAATTACATGATCTGCCTGCTCTAAAGCCTTTGCAAACTCAGGGAGAAACGCCTTTGTACGGGTGTATGTATGAGGCTGGAAGATAACCCAGAGTTCATCATGCGGATAATCCTTTGCAGCAGATAAAGTAGCGCGGATTTCTGTTGGATGATGTGCATAATCGTCAATTACAGTTACATCGCCAAGAGAACCTTTGTATTCAAAACGACGGTGTGTGCCGCCAAAGGATAAAAGACCTTTGCGGATCGTATCGAAAGGAAGACCGATTGCTTCTGTACATGCGATGGCAGCTAAAGAGTTCATAACATTGTGGCGGCCTTTTACTTTTAAAGTGATACGGCCCTTTTCCTGTCCATGTGCGATAAGGTTATAAGAAGCATTTCCCTCTTTATCAAATGTAATATCTGCTGCAGTGTAATCATTGTCAGGGTTTAAACCAAAAGTAACGTGCTTCTGGCTAAGACCGTTTAAGATGAAGTCTGTGTGGTCCATATCTCCGTTAATAATGATAAGTCCGTCTTTTGCAGTCTGAGAAGCGAACTTATGGAAAGAATTCTTAATATCTTCAATATCCTTAAAGAAATCCATATGGTCTTCTTCTACATTTAAGATAATAGAATATAAAGGATAGAATTCTAAGAAACTGTTCGTATATTCACATGCTTCCGTAAGGAAGAGGTCAGAATGGCCGACACGAATATTTCCGCCGATACGGTCTAACATACCTCCAACACTGACCGTAGGATCGGTATCTGCCTGAAGAAGAATGTGAGTAAGCATAGAAGTTGTTGTTGTCTTTCCATGTGTTCCGGCAACGGCGATAGACTTCGCAAAGTTTGCCATGATCTGTCCAAGGAGAGCTGCGCGAGTCATCATAGGGATTCCTTTATTCTTTGCAGCAGCAAATTCTTCGTTAGATTCGTGAATAGCAGCAGTATAAACAACAAGATCGATATCATCGGTAATATTCTTTGATTTCTGTCCGATAACAACCTTTGCACCTGTTTCTTCAAGATGCTTTGTCATGTCGGAAGCCTGCATATCAGAACCAGTAACTGTGAAATGTCTGTTTAATAAAATTTCGGCAAGACCGCTCATGCTGATGCCGCCAATACCGATAAAATGAACATGAATCGGCTTTTGAAAATCAATTGTATACATATTTACCTCCAGTGCCACAAGATGTGTCTCAGAAAATCCGTCATATAGGACTTAGTGAGTACATATAAATAAATATGGCGAAAAAAATCAGTTTAATTATTAAAAAGTCGTTTATAGTATAGCGCACAGATAAACGAGATTCAAGAAAGAATTGCGATACTTAAGGTCTCTTCTGTACACATCTTATAGTAAGGGCGCCAGGGTACCTTGAAAAATTCCTAAAACAGCCAGTAATAGGGCACTTTTCATTATAATGTCCTATTGTTTTCGTGGGATTTCTACATTTGAATGTAAAAGATAACCATATGACAATACAAAATATATAAAAAAATAAAAAATATATTTTGTTTTTTGTGCTAAACTGCTTTCCATTTGGGAATTTCAGTGCTATAATAAGTATTATGTGACAAAGGGGTGATTATTATGATAAAAAAAGAAATGATAGCAATGCTCTTAGCTGGTGGACAAGGAAGCCGTCTTGGCGTACTAACCTCTAAATTAGCGAAACCGGCAGTAGCATTCGGCGGAAAGTATAAAATCATTGATTTTCCGTTAAGTAACTGTATTAACTCTGGAATCGACACAGTAGGTGTTCTTACCCAGTATCAGCCATTAAGACTGAACCAGCACATCGGTATCGGTATTCCATGGGATTTGGATCGTAATATAGGTGGGGTATCTATTCTTCCTCCATACGAGAAGAGTCAGAATACGGACTGGTATACAGGAACAGCGAATGCGATTTATCAGAACATGGAATTCATGGAGTATTACCATCCGGATTATGTAATTATTCTTGGTGGAGACCATATTTATAAGATGGATTACGAACTGATGCTTGAATTCCATAAGAAGAACAATGCGCAGATCACACTGGCTACTTATGAAGTACCTTGGGAAGATGCCAGCCGTTTTGGTCTTGTAATCACAGATGAGAATAATCAGATTCTCGAATTTGAAGAGAAACCAGCTAACCCAAGAAGTAATAAAGCATCCATGGGTATTTACATCTTTAACTGGGAAGTATTAAAGGAAGCTCTGGAAACTTTATCTGAACAGCCTGGCTGTGACTTTGGTATGCACGTAATTCCTTACTGCCATAAGCGTGGTGATAAGATTATGGCTTACAACTATCAGGGTTACTGGAAAGACGTAGGAACACTTTCCGCATACTGGGAAGCGAACATGGAATTAATTGATATTATACCTGAATTTAATCTTTACGAAGAATTCTGGAGAATATACACAAAGACAGACATTATTCCACCACAGTATTTCTCAGCAGACTCTAAGGTGAATTCCTGTATCGTCGGAGACGGAGCAGAAATTTACGGAGAGATTTCCAACTCTGTTATCGGAGCTGGTGTTGTTATCGAGGAAGGTGCAGTAGTTACGAACTCTATTATTATGAATAATACCGTAATCAAGAAGGGCGCTAAGGTAGAGAAGTCTATCATCGCAGAGCGTGTAGAAGTTGGAGAGAACACAGAACTTGGTGTATTTGAAGAAGCAGAGAACAAGTATAAACCGAATGTTTACAGTGGCGGATTAGTTACTATAGGTGAAGGTTCTGTTATCCCGGCCAACGTTAAGATTGGTAAGAATGTCGCAATCGTAGGAAAGACAACAGCAGAGGATTATCCGGAAGGCATTCTGGCAAGCGGCGAATCCATTATCAGATAGTAGAGGGCAGGTGACATAAATGAAGTCTATAGGTATTATTTTAGCAGGCGGTAATAATAACAGAATCGGAAGATTATCCGATAAGCGTGCGATCGCAGCCCTTCCTGTAGCAGGAAGTTATCGTGCGATTGATTTTACATTAAGTAATATGAGCAATTCACGTGTATCTAAAGTAGCGGTATTACCACAGTTTAATGCCCGCTCTTTAAATGAACATTTAAGCTCAAGTAAGTGGTGGGATTTCGGAAGAAAGCAGGGGGGACTTTATGTTTTCACTCCTACTGTTACAAAGAATAACAACTCCTGGTATCAGGGTACAGCAGATGCTCTTTACCAGAATATTGATTTCCTTAAGAAGAGCCATGAGCCTTATGTAATTATTGCAACAGGTGATGGCGTATACAAGATGGATTACGGTAAGGTTCTTGAAGCTCATATCGCTAAGAACGCAGATATTACTGTCGTTTACACAACACTGAAAGATACAGATGATGATCTGACACGTTTTGGTGTTCTTAAGTTAGATGAGAACGAAAGAATCACAGAGTTTGAAGAGAAACCACTTGTTGCTTCTTCTAATAATGTTTCTATCGGTGTTTATGTGATCAGAAGACGTCATCTGATCGAAATTCTTGAGCGTTGTGCAAGAGAAGACAGACACGATTTTGTACAGGACGTACTTGTTCGTTATAGAAATGTCCGTAAGATTTACGGTTATAAGCTTGATACATATTGGAGAAATATTGCAACAGTAGATTCTTATTATAAGACAAATATGGATTTCCTGAAGAAAGATGTAAGGGACTATTTCTTCAAACAGTATCCGGATGTTTATTCTAAGGTAGATGATCTGCCACCGGCAAAATATAATCCGGGAGCAGAGATTAAGAACAGTCTGATTTCAAGCGGCTGTATTATTAATGGTCAGGTTGAAAATTCGGTATTATTTAAGAAAGTATATGTAGGCAATAACTGTGTGATTAAGAATTCCATTATTCTGAACAATGCTTATATTGGTGATAATACTGTTATTGAAAATTGTATTGTTGAGAGCAGAGGTTCTATACGGGCGAATGTAAAGCATATTACAGAACCGGGACAGACTCCGCAGATAATATTGGATAAGAATGACAGGTATGCAATGATATAGAGTATTCAGGGTATAGTCATAACCAATGGGTATGATGATAAATGTACGAATCGGAGGGAGATTTTACATGAAGATTACAGACGTAAGAGTGAAAAAGGTAAGTAAAGAAGGAAAGATGAAAGCAGTCGTATCGATTACGATTGATGATGAATTTGTAATACATGATATTAAGGTAATAGAAGGTGATAAAGGTTTATTTATCGCAATGCCCAGCAAGAAGGCTGCGGATGGCGAATACAGGGATATCGCACATCCAATTAATTCAGATACAAGAGCAAGGATACAAAATGAGATTCTTGAAAAATATCAGATAGCGTTATCAGAAGAAGATTAGTTTCTTACTCCTTTCTTTATACGAAAGCTGCCATTATGAATATCATAATGGCAGCTTTCACGTTCTGTATTATTTTTTCGGATATTGTGAAATCAGGAGATTTCATCAATGACAAGCTGCATGGCAGCAAGAATTTCTTTTGTATTTTTCGGTGTTTTCCTCGGTTTGTATGTGAACAATGGATCGTTTCTGGTGCTGAACTTCAGATCACCGCGGTATTTATTAATTAATTCCGGTATCTTGTCGGTATTGATATGGGCGTGCGGATGCATATGGAATACCAGTGTGTTTTTGTCACCACTGATTTCCGTCATGCCGGCGGCATGGGCGGAGGACTTGATCAGTGCAACCTTTAAGAGATTGTCGACAACGGATGGAATATCACCGAATCGATCGGTAAGTTCATCCTGCATATCCTGATATTCTTCCAGATTTTCGATAGACGCAATCCGCTTGTAGATGGCAAGCTTCTGGATTTCGTTTCCAATATATTTTGGCGGAATATAGGCATCCATTTTTACGTCAATCGTGGTTTCGTAGGTGTCATCTTCTGTTTTTTCGCCTTTTAATAATAAGACTGCTTCGTTGAGCATTTTGCAATACAGATCATAACCAACCGCATCCATATGTCCATGCTGTTCAGCACCGAGAATATTTCCGGCACCACGAATTTCCAGATCACGCATGGCGATTTTGAAGCCTGAGCCGAGGTCGGTAAATTCGCGGATTGCGGCAAGTCTTTTTTCTGCAATTTCTTTTAATGTTTTATCCCGTTTGTACATCAGAAAAGCATAGGAGGTACGGTTGGAACGGCCGACACGTCCGCGCAGCTGATAGAGCTGGGAAAGTCCGAGTTTATCGGCATCGTGAATAATCATGGTATTTACATTGGAAATATCCAGTCCGGTTTCGATGATGGTGGTGGAAACCAGAACGTCGATTTCGCCATTGATAAATTCGTACATGATCTGCTCCAGTTTCCGCTCGCTCATCTGACCGTGTGCATAGCGCACTACGGCATCTGGAACAAGCTTCTGAATTTCGTTTGTAATTTCCTCGATATTATTTACCCGGTTGTACACATAGTATACCTGCCCGTTTCTTGCCAGTTCCCTGTTAATTGCTTCCCGGATCATTTCTTCGTTAAATTCCATAACATAGGTCTGGATGGGAAGACGATCTACCGGCGGTTCTTCTAAAACACTCATGTCACGGATTCCGATCAGACTCATGTGGAGTGTTCGCGGAATCGGGGTTGCAGACAGCGAAAGCACATCGACATTGGATTTTAACTGTTTGATTTTCTCTTTATGTCCGACACCGAACCTCTGTTCTTCATCAATGATAAGCAGACCGAGATCTTTAAATATAATATCTTTGGAAAGAATCCGGTGTGTACCGATGACGATATCGACATGGCCGCTTTTTAAACCGGCGATTGCCTGTTTCTGCTGTGCCGGGGTACGGAACCGGCTCATGAGTTCAACAGTAACTGGAAAATCCTTCATTCTCTGGGTAAATGTATTGTAATGCTGCTGTGCCAGAATTGTGGTCGGGACAAGAAAAGCTACCTGCTTGCCGTCCTGGATGGCTTTGAAGGCGGCACGTATTGCTACTTCGGTTTTGCCATATCCGACATCACCGCAGATCAGTCTGTCCATAATCTTTTTGGATTCCATGTCTTTTTTGGTATCTTCAATGGCGGTCATCTGGTCATCCGTTTCCGTATAAGGGAACTGTTCTTCAAATTCTGTCTGCCAGATGGTATCCGGGCTGAACTGGAAGCCGGATTTTGCCTGCCGTTCTGCGTATAGTTTTACCAGATCCACAGCGATATCCCTGACAGCACGGCGGACCTTTGATTTGGTTTTGCTCCATTCGGAGGAACCCAGTTTATTTAATTTTAATTTCGGGGATTCTCCATCCATGCTGTTGCCGGAATGTTTCTGGATTAAATCAAGCTGGGTTGCCGGAACGTAGAGATTTCCGCCGTCGCCATATTCGATCTTGATGTAATCCCTGGAAAGTTTATCGACAACGATTTTTTCAATTCCGCGGTAAATGCCAAGTCCATGATTTTCATGGATGACATAATCACCTGGCTTTAAGTCCGAGAAGGTATTGATTTTCTCGCCGGAATAATTGCTTTTTTTCTTTTTTCTCTTCTTCTTTGAACCAAAAACATCGGATTCTGAAATCAATGCAAAGCGAAGCAGTGGATATTCAAAGCCACGGTGGATATTTTCCGAGGTAAGAAGAATCTCCCCAGGTACAGGGGTATGATCCGGATCTTCACAGACAAAAGCATTGAGTTCATAATCATGAAATAAAGTGTCTGCCAGACGTGCGGCTTTGGAACGGGAACCGCAGAGGATCAGCACGCACCAGCCTTCTTTTTTGTAACGCTGGAGATCGTGTACCAGAAGTTCAAAGCTGTTATTATACGGGTTAATATTCCGCATGGAAATATAATAATTATTTTTGGGTTTAAAATGTTTTAATTTCTGTTCCAGTGTGGTAAATAATACGGTCCGCACTGAGGCAAGCCGGGCAAGGGCTTCGGCTGTGTCACAGAATACACCGGTCTGTCCGGACAGCATATATCCGCCTTCGATACGGTTTATCATGCTTTCATGGAATTCAGTTTCCACGGTATTTGCACGTTCTTCGATTCTGCCCGGTTCATCGATGAAGAAAATAGTTTCTTCGGCAGGAAAATAATCCGGAAGAGTCATGGTTTCCGGATAAAAATATGTCATGAAGCTGTCAAGGAATACACCGGTTCTTGAGATGGATAAGCGTTCCGTAAATTCATTGATACATACGGACAGCCGGTGGGCTTCTTCTGTGTGAAAGGACTCACGGAGTGTTTTTTCACGGAGAGCCGCTTCCTCACGGATTTTTTCAATTCCGCGGGCAATTTCTTCCTGGGACAGAATATATTCGGAAGCAGGATAAATTACTATGTCGTCAATATTTTCAATGGTACGCTGGCTCAGTGCATCGAAGGAGCGGATGGAGTCAATCACATCATCCCATAATTCGATCCGGTATGGTACATCTCCGGTCATTGGAAATATATCAATAATCCCCCCGCGGACGGCAAACTGTCCGGCAGTCTCGACCTGCTCTGTGCGTTCAAATCCGGAATTAACCAGGGCTGTTTTCAGTTCTTCTACATCGATCGTATCGTCATAGGACAGGTGAATACAGTTTTTACGAATCAGATCGAGTGGAACAAGCCGGTCCATCAGTCCGTCAATGGTAGTGATTAAAGTAAATTCTTCTCCTGAAATGAGGTGGGAAACGGCATCCAGACGCTGCTGTATGATCAGATTGCCGTAGGCATCGGCAGAAAAAAAGATAAAATCTTTTGGCGGATAATAAAATGTATTTGGATCAAAAGATTTCATATCATCATAAATTTCCCGTGCGCGTACATCACTGAATGTTACGATTACTTTATATTTATAATTGCTGCCCAGTGCTGCAGAAAAATGTGCCATGCCGGAATCGGCAGCTCCGGTCACCTGTATGGATGATTGTACGGAGCTGCCGTTTAATTCGGCTTTTATCAGATTGTAATCATTCAGTCCCGATAAAGGGGCGGTAAAATAAGTGTTCATGCTGCCTCCCTGGCTTAATTATAAGTGTTCATTGCTTTGTCAAATTCATCGGCAACTATCAAATCCACTGCATCAGCGGTACGCGAAAACGCATCCTGCATCAGTGCCTGATCTTCTTTGGAAAAATGTCCCAGTACAAAATCTTTCAGATCCCATCCTTCCGGTTTGCTTCCGACACCGATTTTAATCCGTTTGAATTTCTCTGTGCCAAGATGGGCGATAATATTTTTGATACCGTTGTGACCGCCGGCGCTGCCTTTTCTGCGGAGTCTTAATTTGCCGGGTTCAAGGCTGATATCGTCATAGATAACAAGAAGTTCATCTTCCGGATCAATTTTGAAAAACCGGACAAATTCGATAATGGCTTCGCCGCTCAGATTCATATAAGTCAGGGGCTTGACGAGCAGAACCTTCTGACCGCCGATAAAACCAGAACCGGATAAGGCATTATATTTAATGGTGTCCAATGGAATATGATTCTTTTCCGCGATAACGTCGATGGCATCAAAACCGGCATTGTGTCTTGTATTCTGGTAACGTGCATCCGGATTTCCCAGACCTGCAATAATATACATAATAAATTCTCCTCCTGATAAACGTGTGTGATAAAACTTTTATTTCTGTGTTTTTATTGTTTTTATTTGTTCCCGGTATAACTTCCTGTATTCACCGAGATAGGAACAGAAAGCCATAAGCAGAAGAACTGCAACCAGAATGACGGATGCCAGGGCAAAGGTCTGTGGAAGCTCCGGAATAAATATAAAAATCAGCATAACGATGTCGAATACGGCAGAACAGACTTTTCCTGCCATATTTGCCCCGTTCAGATTATATCCTTTATGATAAATAAACAGTCCTACAATTAATAAAATACATTCCTTTAACGCATATTCGATGATTACGATAAGGAACAGAGGGTATTTTAATATGACGACAAAAAGCATGGAAAACTGCATCAGCTTATCTGCCACCGGATCGATGAATTTTCCCCAGTCGGTTATCATATTAAAATGTCGTGCAATATATCCGTCCGCCATATCGGTCAGAGTTGCCGTGATCACAACGATTGCCGACCACAGGTAATGATTATTCAGATACAGGTAAACAAATACCGGCACGAGTATAATCCTGATGTAGCAGAGAATATTTGGTATGGTAAATAAATCTTCTTTGCGGGCTTTTCCTCTCACTGTAAATCCTCCATTCTTGATATCTGGTGTAAAGCAACTTTGTGTATGGTTCATTATATGTGATAAATACCGAAAAGTCAAGAAATGTGAATATAGGGCAGGATTGTGGGAGTACGAAGTACGGAACAATCCGTAAGGCATCT
>OGJY01002785.1_pt1 | contig 16165 bp, 10 predicted proteins | sample 1572231 | NCBI WGS metagenome assembly OGJY01 (sample SAMEA2582121, study PRJEB24529) | metagenome | biome: Human gut stool | place: China | collected 2011
GTCTTTGTTCATAAAATACAATACCTCCAATGTTTTGATGGTATTGTACCAAAGGAAATCGGGGAATAACAGATACGGATGATTACCTACTTACGTCGTAACGCGCCGTCCATGACGCGATTCTCCTTGAGCTCCCATCCGTGGCAAGGAGAAACCGCGCCATGGACGGCGCGTTTCGACGGTTTCGTCGAGCATAGAAACCCTAAAAAGCATAATTTGTACAGTATCTTAGCTGCGTAGCGTTAGCTCGTCGGGAGCACCTCTGCGGGGGGGGCAAATTCCCCGTGCGCCGGTCGTCTTCACGTATTATGAAATATGAAGCAATCCACATCTATTGTGCTGCATCAGGAGCTACATACGAGTATGCATTTGACATCTTTGCAGCATTGTTTGTCAGAGTGACAGCCTCTCTGTAGTAGGCAACAACAGGAGTGCCCTTATCCACAGCGTTGAACAGCTGCTCTGCAAAAGCAGGCGGCACATTGATACAGCCGTGTGAGCCTGAGGTTTTGTAAATTGTTCCTCCGAAGGTATCACGCCAGCTGGCATCATGGATACCTATATTGTAGGCAAACGGCATGAAATAGCTGACAGGAGAAGAGTATCCCTCGCCGACAAGAGTAGCATTTCTCTGTTTGTAAACAATCTTGTATACACCGTCTACAGAGCCATTCTGACGGGCGAGATTACCTGATACGAAATCAGACTCCATCTGGAGAGCACCATCCTTGTAATACCACATGTGCTGCTTTGTGTAGTCAATCTCTATGTATGTATTACCTATGTCGTCAGCACCGCGGTGAAGAGCAGTCTGCTCGTAAACAGGCTCTCTTTCTACAGGCTTGCCTTCCTCTAAATCTGAAAGGAGCTGGGCTTTCTCATTTTTCTTGCTGACTACCCATCCGTAGTCTCCACCACCTATTTCAATAGTGTCACCGGACGATGTCTTGAATGAGCGCTTGCGGCCGAAGGTGTTGTACTTGGAAGCAAGCTGCTGGACATATTTAGTGACCTTGGCATCATCTATGCTCACGCTGCCGTCATCTGAGATGCTTAGCATATCAAGGATTTTGGCTGAGTCAAGCTTCTCGTCGGCACCTTCAATTTTGTAGGTGACGGTTGAAGCAGTGTATTTGTCGAGGGCTTCTTTTTCATTTTTGATTGTATCACTGTTTTTTGTGATTTTTGGAGCTTCATAACAGTCATCACTTAAGGCAAGCTTTGGAAGCTCGTTGTCCAGGGCGTCCTTTACCTCGGCAAGGATGCTGTCATATATCGGCTTGCAGCCTTTTTTCTCTTCAATCACATCGTATTCGCCGTCTTTTATCTCGATATGGGCATCCTCCGGATTTTCAATGTAGTCATCACTGAAAATATCAAGAGCCTTGAGCTTTTCCGCCAAAGCGGCATCGTCATATTTGGACGAACCCTTTAGAGTATAGTTTTGAGCTTTGAAGAGACTGACAGGCCATGTAAAAGCATTCTGGTTTTTTAGGATTTGCTCCTCGTCACCGTTTGAGACATATTCATAGGAAAAATCAGGTCCCTTAAGTGAAAAGCTGTTGCCTTTTCTATCAGTGATTGTGAGCAGATAGTCGCGGCTTAGGGCTGTATTTTTTTCTAATGCCTCTTTTGCAGTTTTCCCTGCATATTTTACAGAGTTAATCTTTGTGTTGAACAGATAGTGGCTGCTAAAATAAAAGGCAAAGCCAAGATAAACAGCCAAAAGCACACCAAGCACAACGGCGCAGGTTATAAGCACTTTTTTCTTCATGTAAATCGACCTCCTTGGAGATATGCTGTTGCTGCCCACACCGGGGGGAGACAGCAGCTAAAATCAGTTACATTTGTGAAGATGTGACACATCCATATAGTCAGGCAGACCATTCTTGTAGGCTACAGCGGTTTCTCCCTGAATAAGTGGTTTTAAGTATTCGATAAGCTCAGGCTTCACATCATTGCCAGCATCATTGATCCACTCTCTTGGCACAGACTTGGCCTCGTTTGCGATATCCTTGATAGCAGAATATGTGTATTCCACCTGATAAGGATTATTTGAGATGCGCTTCAAGCATACCATTGATGCGGTCACACCCTCCGCTGCAATCATGACACCCTTTTTACCCTGAGCAAAAGATTCCTCGATATCGGTTAATGATGCAAGATGTGAGGCACAGCGCTGGAGCACATTTACCTCTACAGAGCGCACCTTGACACCGATGTTTTCCTTTACGATGAACTCAAGAGCTTTTCCGGCACCGCTTAGCTGCTGGTGTCCGAACTGGTCACATGCGGCATTTGATGATGTAATGTATGAGCCGTCTGCGTCATGTATTCCTTCAGATACGGCAACTATTACATTGTTAGTGTGCTCGAGGGCTTCTTTTATATCGGCAACAAATTTGTCCTTGTCGAAATCCACCTCAGGCAGATAGATGAACTGAGGCGTTGTATTGTACTCATTACGTGCGAGAGCGGAAGCGGCAGTGAGCCATCCTGCGTCACGTCCCATGATTTCAACGATTGTCACACTCTTAACAGCATAGATAAAGGTATCATGGGCTATCTCAAGCATGCTTGATGCGATATATTTGGCGGCAGAGCCAAAGCCCGGAGTGTGGTCTGTCATGCACAAATCATTGTCGATGGTTTTTGGAATTCCTACAATTTTCACATCACTGTTGATTTTTTTTGCATAATCGGATAACTTTAATACGGTATCCATCGAATCATTTCCACCGATGTAAAAGAAAGCTTTTATAGAAAGCTTATCGAACTGGTGGAAGATGTATACATATGGTGAATCATCATCCTTGTAATCAGGAAGCTTGTGGCGGCATGAGCCAAGATACATGGCAGGTGTGGTCTTAAGCTTTTCAAGATTAGCATCATCTGCAAAAATATCTGACAGATTGAGATAATTCTCATTTAATATGCCGAGTATTCCGTTTACGGCGCCATAGCAGATATCGTATTTCTCAGAGCTTTTTACTCCTGCGATGACTCCTGCAAGGCTTGCGTTGATTGCAACAGTTGGGCCGCCTGACTGGGCGACGATACAGTTTGACTGATTCATTGTAATCTCCTTATTGTGTATTTTACCTATTCTCTTCTGTAAGAATAGTTATGATATAATTTTAAAATGACTACTGAAGGCGCATGGCATATGCACCGCATAATCATATAGATTGTAGTATCAAACATTATTTTTAGCAAGGGTTAAAATGAAAAATATGAATAAATACGAAGATTGTTTATTGTGTCCCAGAAAATGTGGCATAAACAGAAGCACCGGACAAACAGGTGTATGTGGCGTTTCATCTGAAATAAAGGTGGCGCGAGCAGCACTTCATTACTGGGAGGAGCCGTGCATATCAGGAAAAAAAGGAAGTGGGGCAGTTTTTTTCTCAGGCTGCAGCCTGCACTGCGTGTTCTGCCAGAACAGGGAGATTTCTGACGGAAAAGAGGGAAAGGTAATCAGTAAAGAGCGGCTGAGTGATATCTTCATAGAACTTGTTGACAAAGGCGCAAATAATATCAATCTGGTCACACCGGGGCAGTATATCCCTGATATAGTGTGGGCGGTAAACGATGCAAAAAGCCGCGGCATGAAGCTTCCTATTATATACAATACGAGCGGATATGAAAATGTGACAGAGCTAAAGCTGCTTGAGGGCATAGTGGATGTGTATCTTCCGGATTTTAAATATATGGACAGTACGCTTTCGGCAAGGTATTCAAGGGCAAAGGATTATCCGTCTGTCGCAAAGCAGGCGCTTTCAGAGATGGTCAGGCAGCAGCCGGATGTCGTGATTGACGATGCGACAGGACTCATACAAAAGGGAGTTATTGTGCGACAGCTTCTACTGCCGGGACATGTGAATGATGCAAAGGCTGTACTTAAGTACCTGTATGATACATATCATGATCACGTATATATAAGCATGATGAGCCAGTTTACGCCGATTGCACTAAAGGCTTATCCTGAGATAAACCGCACAGTGACAAGGAGAGAGTATGAAAGGCTTGTTGACTATGCCCTTAAAATAGGAATCACGAATGCATTTATACAGGAGGGTGACGTGGCAAAGGACAGCTTCATCCCGGCATTTGACTGTGAGGGAGTATAATATTTACCGTTTTTCTTAATAAAATAGTAAGAATTGGCAGGCAAAAATGACTGGATTTTGTGACGCCGGTGTAGTACTATGGTTATGTGATATTTTTTAACTGTGAAGGTACTGAACAGTTACGATATTTTGTTATTACTCACATCCCGGTGTGACAGATGATAATGTTTTTAATCACACAGGATACATTATTCAATAGAGGATACAGTGATGAAAAATATAGAAGAACAGCAGATAATAATTGAATGTCCGAATACTATCTTTCATCTATACATTGACAGTGAGGATGAGCTTTCAAAGGTTAAGGTGTTTATGAACAATATGAAGAATGTTGATTCGATAAGTCTGCATGATATATACAACTGGTGTAACAGACAGCATGTGCAGTACACGACGACATTTAATTATGACAGTAAAATGACCTTGACAGAAATGATAAAATCCTACATATTTTACTTCAGACAGAAGCTTAGATATGTAAATAATAGTGATAGGATGATAGAAACATGAGATACCCTGAATTTTTAAAGGATAGAGGGACAATAGGCTTTGTAGCGCCCTCGATGGGCTGTACAACAGAGCCGTACAGGAGTGCCTTTGACAATGCCATTAAAAAGTTTCACAGCATGGGTTATAAGACGATAGAGGGACCTAACTGCAGGTGCGACAGTGGCATAGGTATCAGCAATACACCTAAGAAGTGCGCAGAAGAACTGAACGAGAGCTATGCTTCTGCTGATAGTGATGTGCTTATATCCTGTGGTGGTGGCGAGCTGATGTGCGAGGTAGTGCCTTATATTGATTTTGAGCGCGTGAAGCAGTCAAAGCCGAAATGGTACATGGGCTATTCCGACAACACGAATTTCACATTTTTGGAGGCTACTATTGCAGATACAGCAGGTATTTACGGGCCGTGTGCGGGCAGCTTTGGCATGGAGGTGTGGCATGAGTCACTTACCGATGCATTTAATCTGCTTTGTGGCAGGAAGCTTTCATTTACCAATTACCCTATGTGGGAGAAGGAATCGATAAAGGATGAGAATGCTCCGTTTGTGGGCTACAACCTGACTGAAAAGTCGTGTATCAGCTCTATTCCTGCGGTGGCAAAGGAAAGCAGGCTTACCATGAGAGGCAGGCTGATTGGTGGCTGCATGGATTGTCTTATCAATCTGCTTGGTACATCGTTTGACCATGTAAGGGAATTTAATGAGCGCTACAGTGATGATGGTATTATATGGTTCCTTGAGGCTTGTGACCTTAATGTGATGGGCATGAGAAGGGCTATTTGGCAGATGAAAAATGCAGGATGGTTTTCAAATGTAAAGGGCTTTCTTATCGGACGCCCGGCGCACTTCGGAGAGGAAATGTTTGGCATAGACCACAGACAGGCGCTTTCATCACTGCTTAGAGAGTTTAATGTGCCAATCATCATGGATCTGGATATAGGTCATATGTCGCCGATGATGCCTGTGGTATGCGGAAGCATGGCAGATGTCAGCTTCGACGGAAGTAACTTTACAATTTCGTATGATATAGAGCAGTAGATTGGAGGAAAAATGATTAGATTAATAAAGAAAAAAGCAAAGAGTATTGTATGTAGCGTGCTTGCTGCGGTGACACTGTTTACGATGAATCCGGCGGTATTTGCAACAGAGACAGCTACGCAGACGGATACAGTTTCAAGCGTTGATGTATCAGGCAGTGACAGCAGTGACGCAGCTGATAAGAGTAACACAGACAGTACTGCAGACAGCACAACGACAGCCGGCAGTGAGGCAAACGACAAGGTGACCATCAGCAAAAATGATAAGCCATACTTAAGTCTTGGAGCAGACCTTACACCGGATCAGAGAGCGACAGTGCTTGGATTTATGGGAATCGAGCTCACTGATCTGGACAAATACGATGTGGTCTATGTAAATAATGATGAGGAGCACAAGTACCTCGATTCATACATCAGCAAGAGCGAGATTGGCACAAGGTCTCTTTCCTCAGTACTCATTACAGAGGATAAAAAGGGTGCGGGTCTTAGTGTTTCCACACACAATATCAATTACTGTACGGTAGGAATGTACAAGAATGCGCTTGCCACAGCAGGCATAGCTGATGCTAAAATCATAGTCGCAGGACCGTTCCCTATTTCCGGAACGGCAGCACTTGTAGGCACACTAAAGGCATACGAGGAGATGACAGGCAAGAAGCTTGACGACAAGGTGACAGATGCAGCGATGGATGAGCTTGTCACAACAGGAGAGCTCAACAAGAGCATTGACGGTGATTCGCAGGATATCGAGGCAATGATTGCAGACCTAAAGAAGCAGCTTGCCGATGGAGGGCTCAAGGATGAGAGCCAGATAAAGGATGCGATAAAGGAGGCTGCAAAGGATTACGACCTGAAGCTTTCTGACGATGATATTGCAAAGCTGACATCGCTTCTTATGAAGCTTAAGGATGCCAATATCGACTGGGATTCAGTAATTAACCAGGCACAGGACTGGGCATCAAAGCTTGGCGATAAGATAAATGACCCGGGCTTCTGGGAAAAGATTGGTAACTTTTTCATGGATTTATGGGATAAGATAAAATCCCTGTTCAGCTAGAAAAGCTACAGGAGACAGTAAGAATAAGCAGAATATGAATCAGACAACTCCCTGAAACGTAAGCATGAGCTGCACGTTGAAGGGAGTTTTTTATATTATTAATAAAAAAATAATAAATTTCTGCCGAATACATTGATACAAAGGTCATATTCTATTATAATTAAATGGATAATGGATTAATGTAAACAATGCACATAAGAAAGATGGGATTTGATGATAAAGATAAATAAATTTCTGGCAGCCTCTGTCGTTACATTGTCATTAGCCGCATGTGACCTGGCACCATACAGCAGCATAGCAGTCTATGCAAATCAGGCGGCTAAGGTTGTGTGTGATGAGAGATACTGGGTAGCGGCGAGAAGCGGACCGGGCACAGAGTATGAGCTGGAGCACAAGCTTTCAAACGGCAAGGATATCACTATTCTTGAGCAGACCACAGGTGCAGACGGCAAGGTGTGGTACAAGGCGAAGTACAATCTGGCAGCAAATAACGAGGAGTGTGTCAGCTATATAAGGTCTGATTTTGTATCAGCAGGTACCGGCACAGCTGCATCAGACAATGCGCAGACAGGAGATGCTTCGGCAGACACCGGCAATGCGGATGCCATACAGCAGAATAATGAGGAGCAGCTTGCCCTTGCAACCGCATCGGGAGCATATGCTACAGGTACGATTACCGGCGGCAATGTGTATGTCCGCAATGCAGCAGGCACATCAGGTACTACCAAGGTTGTCTCGCTCAACTGGAACCATCAGGTTGACATAATAGGAGAGACCAGGGTAAACGGTGTGGTCTGGTACAATGTCAAGGGTACTTTAAACGGCAAGGCATTTACTGGCTGGACTATCAGTACATACATAAAGGTGACATACAATAATAGCGGAGACAATACTGATTTTGTCACGGCTATGAAGAATGCAGGCTTTCCTGACAGCTATATTCCAAACCTTACAGCTCTTCACAATAAGTATCCAAGCTGGACATTTGAAGCTGTAAATACAGGTTTGAATTGGGATACGGTGATTGAAAATGAGAGTGTAAACGGACTTAATCTGGTATCCAAATCAGCAGACAATGCCAAGAAATCCACAGCTTCCGGAGCATATAACTGGTCAACAAATACGTGGGTTGAGTACGAACCGGGATGGGTGTCAGCAAGCAGTGCCTATATTGCTTATCTCATGGATCCAAGGAATTTTCTTGATGAGACCAATATTTTTCAGTTTCAGAGTCTGGCATACAGTCCGAATGAGGCACTTGAAGGTGTCAAGTCCATAGTAAAAGGCACATTTATGGAGGGAACAAAGACCTATTCCAACAATGGCGAGAAAATCAATTATGCAAGCACATTCATGGATGTGGCAAAGAGCAGTGGAGTAAGTGCATACCATATAGCATCGCGTATAAAGCAGGAGCAGGGACAAAAGGGAACGAGCCCTCTTATTTCGGGTACATATTCCGGATACGAAGGATATTATAATTATTTTAATTTTAGTGCAACCGGAAGCACGAAGGCTCAGATTTACAAAAATGGTCTGTCTTTTGCCAAGAAGCAGGGCTGGAATACAAGAGTAAAGTCCATAAGCGGCGGAGCTGTAAAGGTGGGCAGCAATTATATAAATAAGGGTCAAAATACACTGTATTTTGAGAAGTTTAATGTAGTAAATACAAGCTCGCTGTATTTCCATCAGTACATGGGCAATGCCACAGCGGCTCTTACTGAGGGACAGAGTCTGGCTAAAGGATATTCAGACAAGAATCAGGCTTTTGTATTTAAAATACCTGTATACAACAATATGCCATCATCAGCAGTGGGCTTTGATAAAGCAGGCGATACCAATAACTATCTGCAGTCGCTTGCGATAAGCGGTGTAACACTCACACCGGCCTTCAATGGAGCAACAACAAGCTATTCAGCAGTTGTTTCAAATGCTATAAGCTCAGTGACTGTTTCAGCAGATGCAGTTTCAGGAAACAGTGGTGTTTCAGGCACAGGAAGCTATTCGCTTGCTGTCGGAAATAATACAATCAAGGTAAAATGCAAGTCGCAAAGCGGTGATACAAGAACATATACTATCAATATAAACAGGCAGGCGGCATCTGCAAATAATGCAGGTGGCAATAATAATCAGAACAATAATAACCAAAATAATACTGATGTAAACATAACATCAGGTAAATACAGTATAGGTACTTATATTACAGGCATTGAGCCTGGAACCGGTGCGGCTGATTTTGTGAAGAATATAGCAGTATCAGCATCAGGTACTGTAAAGCTTCTGACAAGCTCAGGCTCAGAAAACAGCGGAAAGATTGCAACAGGCAATAAGGTGGTTGTTTATGATGCTTCAGGTAATCTGAAAAAGACATACGATATTGTTATATATGGAGATATCAATGGTGATGGTGCTGTAAATGCTCTTGATATGATTAAGCTCAACAGACATATTTTAGGAAAGGGAACACTCACAGGTGCTTATCTGGAGGCAGCTGATGCTAACAGAAAGCGTGATGGTGGAAATGCCCTTGATATGATAATCATGAACAGACACATACTGGGCAAATCAAAGATATCGCAGAATTAGAAATGTGAGGAAAAATATGAAGAAATTATTTGGATGTATATTATCACTTGTTGTGGCGGTGATGCTTGTTTTCACACCTGCCGAGCATGTATATGCGCAGGGACTTGGATTAAGTGTCAGCTCAAGCTCTATAGCTGTTGGAAAAACAGTTAAGGTGACTGTTTCCATGCCGTCTGGATATTTTGGTACTGTAGTTATCTCAAGCTCTGACGAGGGAGTACTGAGTAACGGAGGCGATGGTGTGACCAATATTGGTGACGCTGCAGGATATCCGACATCACAGTCATTTTCATTTACGGCAAAGGGCGCAGGAAGTTGTACTATAAAGGCATATTGTACAGTTGTAGGAGATGCAGAGGGCAACGATGCCGGGGGTGTAATCACCGGTGCCAGCACAAAGGTGACGGTAACAAGCGCTTCATCAAACAATGATTCAAACAGCAACAAAGATAACAAGGACAATACCGGCAATGACAGCAATTCAAATAAAGATAATGAAAACAAAGAGGAAAAGAAATCTTCAAATGCATCTCTTGGCTCCCTTGTTATCTCAGCAGGTACACTTTCACCTGAGTTTTCTGCTGCGACAAAGGATTACACAGCTACAGTAGATTACAGCTGTTCAAGCCTTGCTGTTACAGCCAATCCCGCTGATTCAAAGGCGAGTGTAACATCTGTCACAGGCAATGATTCACTTGAGGTTGGAGAGAATACGGTAAGCGTTGTTGTGACAGCAGAGGACGGCAGCACAAGCACATACAATATAGTTGTTACCAGAAGAACCGAGGATGATCCGGAGAATGCAGATAAGCAGGATAACTGGAAGAAGTTCGATATAAATGGCACAGAGTGGACTATGGTAAATGACATTCCGGAGGATGTTGTTCCTGAAGGCTTTGAACACTCAAAGACAGTGATTGACGGACTTGAATACAATACCCTTCATGGCACCTTTGGTGATATCACGCTTGTGTATTTACAGTCGGAAAGCGGCAATGGGCTTTTTGTATATGATGCAGCACAGAATGCAGCATATGAGTTTGTCCGTATCAATTCAGAGTCGCATTTTATAGTGGTTTTACTGCCTAAGGTGGATGATGTGCCTGAGGGATACAATGAGGTATCACTCTCCATAGAGGGCAAGGGTGTGGCAACAGCCTACCAGACCAAAGCCGAAAAAACCGATGATAAGACAAAGGATTTTTACCTCGTATATGCCATAAATGACAATGGTGAGAGTGGCTGGTATACATATGATAGCGTAGATGGCACATATATGAGAACCGAGCTCAGTACACCTACAGTGGCACAGGAGGAAAACGATACAACAAAGAGCGAGCTTGTCCCGGGAATTGCCAATAAATATCTTGTTTTAGCTGCAATACTGGTTCTTGTTATCGTTATTCTGTTACTGTTGCTTATTGTATCAGCTGTGAAAAACAGAAAATATAAGGCAATGGACTATCATGATGACGATGATGATGTAGATGATGCAGCAGAAGATGTATCAAATGAAGCTTTGGAAGAAACAACTGATGAAACTGCGGACGAGATAGCAGATGAGCTGGAAGAAGAGGTTACAGAAGAGCCGTTAGATGAAGTGGAAGAAGAAGCTGCAGAAGAGTCGGTGGATGAAGTGGCAGGAGCTGCAGAAGAGTCGGCAGGTGAAGCCGCAGAAGAAACAGCAGATGAAGCTGTAGAAGAGCCGGCAGGAGAAGCTGCAGAAGAAACAGCGGAAGGTGCTGCAGATGAGCAGAAGATGGCTACGGATGAAAATATATCAAATGCATCCTATGTCGGAAGAACCGTAGAAATTACACCTGATTCTAAGAAAGCTGTTGAGAATGAAAACTCTGAGTTTGATTTAAAAGACGATTTAAGGCAGGAAAACGTTTCTGACACAGAAAACGATGCTGATGAGGATGCTTTAAAGAAGCAGGTTCAAATGGCACTTGATGGCTTTGTCAATGAGGGAAATAAGCCGTCTGAGACTATAGACAGCAGTGCAATGGATGACAATGAAGATGACAGCGAAGATGATGATTTGCAGTTCATCGACTTAAATTAGTGAATATGACTGGAGGATATGACTTGAAACCATATACAAGTAAGGCTAAAAAAGCAATAGATTTGGCTGCACGTATATCAAAGAAAATGAACTACAGCTATGTTGGAACAGAGCACATACTGGCTGGCCTTATAAAAGAGGGCACCGGTGTGGCAGCTGAGGTTCTAACAGCCTGCAATGTGGAATATGATAAGCTTATTTCGATGATTGAAGACCTGATTTCACCGGGGGATAACATCGAAGTGATGGACAGGGATGGCTATTCACCAAGGACACAGAGAGTATTGGAGCGTGCATCGGAGGAAGCCGATAGATTTGAGTGCAATGAGATAGGTACAGAACACCTGCTGATGGCTATAGTACTTCAGGGAGACTGTGCAGCTGCAAGACTTTTAAACACCATGGGTGTTAACAGTCAGAAGATGTTTATAGATATTCTTGGTGCGATGGGCGAGGATCCGTCTGCATACAGGGATCTGATGAAAAGCTACAATACATCATACAATTCTGCGACTCCTGTATTAGATCAGTATTCCAGAGATTTGACAGATATGGCAGAGGCAGGGCTTCTTGACCCTGTTATAGGCAGAAAAAAGGAGATGGAGCGTGTTATCCAGATACTTTGCCGCCGTGGCAAAAACAATCCATGTCTGATTGGAGAGCCGGGAGTGGGCAAGACCGCTATAGTAGAAGGACTTGCACAGGATATAGTCAGTGGCAATGTTCCGGATATTCTTTTGGGAAAGAGACTGGTTTCCCTTGATATGTCCGGGCTTGTAGCCAAATCAAAGTATCGTGGTGAGTTTGAGGAGCGTATCAAGAAGGTGATAAGCGAGGTTTCAAATGCCAAAAATGTACTGCTTTTCATTGATGAGCTTCACACTATAATAGGTGCAGGAGGAGCAGAAGGCTCGTTAGATGCATCTAACATATTAAAGCCTGCGCTTGCCAGAGGCGAGGTACAGGTAATCGGTGCCACTACCATAGAAGAGTACCGCAAATACGTGGAAAAGGATGCTGCGCTTGAGCGCCGTTTCCAGCCGGTGATGGTTGAGGAACCGGGTGTGGATGAAACAATAGAGATACTCACAGGATTAAAGGGACTCTATGAAAAGCATCATGGTGTCATCATAACAGATGAGGGTGTGAAAGCAGCAGTAAACCTTTCTGCACGATATATAAACGACAGATTTTTACCTGATAAGGCGATAGACCTGATGGATGAAGCGGCAGCTAGGATAAGGCTTAAGAATCTGACATCATCTGACGAGCTGCTTGCTCTGAAAAAAGAGATAACAGATAAGCAGAACCAGGTGGAAAATGCTTTGTCGCAAGGAGATATCGCAGCTGCCGGCGCGCTTATGTCAGAAAAGGAAGTGCTTGAAAATAAACAGCAGAAGCTTATCAGAAAGAATCACCGCACAGGAAGCAAAAATCAGCCTGTAGTAGGTGAAAACGAGATAGCGGATGTAGTATCGGGATGGACCAAAATACCTGTAAATAAGCTTACAGAGTCAGAGGCAGGACGACTTGCAAAGCTTGAACAGATACTTCACAAGCGTGTAATAGGACAAGAGGAGGCTGTTTCTGCTGTCGCAAAGGCAGTCAGACGAGGCCGCGTTGGTTTAAAGGATCCTAAGAAGCCGATTGGCTCATTCCTGTTTTTGGGACCGACAGGAGTAGGTAAGACTGAGGTGTCAAAGGCGCTTGCTGAGGCTGTATTTGGCAAGGAGGATGCCATGATCCGTGTTGATATGTCAGAGTACATGGAAAAGCATAGTGTTTCAAAGATGATTGGTTCACCACCGGGATATGTGGGCCATGAGGAGGGCGGACAGCTCTCAGAGAAGGTCAGACGCAATCCTTTTTCTGTTATACTGTTTGATGAGATAGAAAAAGCACATCCTGATGTGTTCAATATACTTTTACAGGTGCTTGATGATGGTAGAATCACTGATTCACAGGGGCGCACGGTTGATTTCAAGAATACAATAATCATCATGACATCAAATGCAGGAGCTTCTTCTATTATAGAACCAAAGCGCCTTGGCTTTGGCGCTGGTGAGGATGAAAAGCAGGATCACGAGCGTATGAAGAACAGTGTCATGGAGGAGGTCCGCCGTATATTCAAGCCTGAGTTTTTGAACCGAATCGACGAGACTATTGTATTTAGAGCTCTCAACAAGGATGACATGAAGCATATAGTGACACTTCTTGTAAAGGAACTTAAGAAACGCTGTAAAGAACAGCTTGATATAGAGATCACAGTGCGCGACAGTGCAAAATCCTTTATCGTGGACAAAGCCTATGACAGAAAATATGGCGCAAGACCTCTTAAACGAAAGCTTCAGGAGGAGATTGAAGACCGTATGTCAGAGGATATTATTACCGGCAAAATTAAGCGCGGCGATAAGGTAATAATTTCTACGAAAAACAAACAAATTTCATTGACTGTTGAGTAGAATTGGATTTATAATTAATATATCAATATAGCTACGGGAGGATAAAAATGGCTGTAATAAGTGAATTAATCCGTACTGAGGAAAACGGAAAGCTCAGCTTCGGAGATTATACATTGGCTGCAAAGGCAAAGCTTGACAATTTTGAGAAGGATGGAGATATCTACAAGGTAAAGACCTTTAAGGAGATTACAAAGCTCGAAAGAAACGGACTCTTTGTATACGAGTCTGTTCCGGGAACAGCGGTTATGGATTTCGAGGAGACTGCTGATACAGTGACATTTACTGTGGAGGGACCTGAGGATGCTCAGATTACTCTTGGCCTTGAAGAGGAGACAGAGTACGAAATTGATATAGCTGGAGCTGTTGCAGGTACTATGAAGACAAATCTCGGCGGCAAGCTCAGCTTAAGCGTAGAGCTTGAGGGTGTTGATTCAGTCGATATCAAAGTATCAAGAAAATAGAGCATATTTTTAGCCCGGTGAAAGCCGGGCTTTTTGTATTTTATAAAGGAGAACAATATGGCAAAAGGAAAGACCTCTGTATTTTTCTGCCAGGAATGTGGTTATGAATCGGCAAAATGGATGGGACAGTGCCCGGCCTGTAAGGAATGGAATACATTTGTAGAGGAAACCGTAGATAAAAAGTCGATAAGCTCGTCGGGAAAAGTAAAAAAAGAATCAAAGGCGGCACAGGTTCTGCCTCTTTCGGCAGTAAAAAGCGAGAAAGAGGAGCGTATAGTGACAGGTATAGCCGAGTTTGACAGAGTACTTGGTGGAGGAATTGTGAGGGGGTCACTTGTGCTTGTGGGAGGAGATCCGGGTATAGGAAAATCCACGCTTCTACTTCAGGTATGCAGGGAACTTTCACAAAAAAAGGTGCCATTACTTTATGTGTCAGGTGAGGAATCCCTGCATCAGATAAAGATGCGTGCCGACAGACTTGGCGATTTTACGGATTCACTGGAGCTTTTATGTGAGACAAGTCTTGATATAGCAAAGGACGTGATTCAACGAAAAAAACCGGAGGTTGTTGTAATAGATTCCATCCAGACTATGTACAATGAGGAGATAGCGTCGGCACCGGGCAGTGTCTCACAGGTCAGGGAGACAACCGGAGTGCTTATGCAGCTTGCAAAGACTCTGGGTATTTCTGTTTTTATAGTAGGACATGTGACAAAGGATGGTGCGGTTGCGGGGCCGAGGACGTTGGAGCATATGGTTGATACTGTGCTTTATTTTGAGGGTGACAGGTATGAGTCGTACAGGATACTTAGAGGCGTCAAGAACAGATTTGGTTCGACCAATGAGATAGGCGTATTTGAAATGAAGGCGGAGGGACTTGTTGAGGTGGAAAATCCGTCGGAGTATATGCTTAGCGGTAAGCCCGAGGGAGCATCAGGATCAATTGTCACATGTTCCATAGAGGGAAGCCGCCCGATACTTCTCGAGATACAGGCTCTTGTATGTCACAGCTTTTTTAATAATCCAAGGCGTACAGCAAATGGTACAGATTATAATAAAGTAAATCTACTCATGGCGGTCCTTGAAAAAAGAGCCAACCTGTCACTGTCAGACTGTGACGCTTATGTGAATATAGCAGGCGGTATAAGGATGAACGAACCGGCGATAGACCTTGGGATAGTGCTTGCAATCGCATCAAGCAAAAAGGATATTATAGTGCGTGAGGATACCATATGCTTTGGAGAGGTGGGCTTAAGCGGAGAGGTGCGCGGAGTTACAATGTCCGAGCAGCGTGTTGCTGAGGCAAAGAAGCTTGGTTTTAAAAAGTGTATTGTTCCCAAAGTGTGTCTTGCAGGAGTGTCGCATATTAGTGGAATTGAGATTGTCGGTGTGGCAAATATCAAGGAAGCGATAGAGGCTGTCAGATGGTAATTGTGAGAATTGTATATAATAAACAGACAATTTAGAAAATTTGTGTTTTTTAAGATAGTTTTACTACTTTAATTAATTGCAGTAAATCCGTTGACATATGTGTGCCGGGATGATATTATATCAAAGCTGACTCGCGGGACACATTGAGTTGTAGAGCTTGTGAGTTGCAATTTACAGACATGACTTTATAGATACTGCTTTGAAAATAAGTTGAAAAAGTTATGAAAAAAGTTCTTGACAAATGAAAAACATTTTGATAGAATAAACAGGCTGTCGCAAGACAGAGAACTTAAAACAGAGTTCAAAAAATAAAAAAGTGCTTGACAAACGAACAGCGATTTGATAAAATAATCAAGCTGTCGCAAGAGAGCAAAACAAAGAACATTGATAACTGAACAGTGAGAAACCTTGAAAGATTTTGAGAATC
>OGJY01002790.1_pt1 | contig 16142 bp, 10 predicted proteins | sample 1572231 | NCBI WGS metagenome assembly OGJY01 (sample SAMEA2582121, study PRJEB24529) | metagenome | biome: Human gut stool | place: China | collected 2011
ATATTTTTTCAATTGTCTACTTGACGGGGAGCAGTTCACTTAGTGCGACAGCCCCACTTTTCTGTAAATAGCCTCTGTTTTAATAAAAATCTTAAAAAACTCCGAGATTCTTTCATTTTAGATTCCCTGATTTCTAAAATTTTTGCCAGCTTTTTCAAATTCATACACGCAAACGTAAGCCCGGCTTTCATTTCCATCCGTGCTTTTCCTATGTATTGAGTGTAACGGAAACCATGTTGTTCTTTTGCTGTTCCGAAAAGTCGCTCAATCGTTTCCTTTCGTTGTTGATATATTTCTTTGTTACCTATTGTATGGCGAATATCTTCTGCTTTCTCCATGTATTCTTCCCATACATGTCTGGTAATGACTTTTACATGATCTTTACTTTCTGTGCATTGATGCAAGTATGGGCAACTACTACAGAACAATCCGCAACTCTTATATTCACGATATCCATCTCGATTTGTTGTACTGTATTTTAAAACCTGGTTTCCAGGACAGACGTAACAATCATAATACTCATCGTAGGCATACTCATATTTTTTGAAAAAACCTTCTTTCGTCATTGGTCGTTTGTACGGAAAAAGAGGTTGGATTCCATCCTCCAAGAGAAGATGGGCGATGGCAGGCGTTTTATAGCCGGCATCCATTATCATCATATCCGGTTTGAAATCTTTTATTTTCTCATACAATAGCGGAAATGTACGGCTATCATGTTCGTTTCCGGGATGAACAGTATATCCTAAAATCCAACCATGTTTATCACAAGCTGTTTCTACTGCATATGCAAAAACATGTTTATGTTCTCCTTTACGAAACCAGCCACTTTCCGGATCGCTGGTGCTGCACTTTTGTGTTTTTGCTCCTTCCGGAATCTGAGATTCTGTTTCATCTGCAAAACTTTCTCCTCCGCTTGCAGTTGGTGGTGGAGAATCATTTTTATCATTATCTTTCAAAGGTTTCTTCCCATGTGCCGCCCGGTCTTTCTGAATTTCTTCTTTTAATTCCTGCTCGTACCATAATGCCTGTTCATGTGCCACCCGTTTTCTCATCTTTTTACTATTTGCACATTCTTTCACATGTGTAGAATCCACAAAAATATGTTCTGTATCCACCAATTTGAATTTCATGCATTCTTCTAAAATCTTTGAAAAAATCTGTTCAAAAAGATCTGTATCTTTAAAACGACGTGTATAGTTCTTTCCAAACGTAGAAAAATGTGGTACGGGATCCAACATATCCAATCCAAGAAACCATCGATATGCAACATTTACTTCAATTTCTTTGATTGTTTGCCGCATACTTTTTATGCCATAAAGGTACTGAATAAAAGGAATTTTAATCAGCATAACTGGATCCATACTTGGACGTCCGTTATCAGGAGAATATTTTTCTTCAACAAGTTCATAAATGAAGTTCCAGTTAATCGCTTTGTCTATCAAGCGAAGCATATGGTTTTGAGGAACCATATCATCCATACAAAACATCTGTATTTGTTCTCTTTTTTTATCTGCATTTTTCGTCATCATAAGCACTACCTCCTGATACCCTAATTATATCATGAAGTGCTTGAAAAACCTTGGAAAATAAAGTTGATAACCGAACCATTTTTCTTGGTAAATCTATGGAAAAAAGTTAGAAATGTGGAAAACTTGATAAAAGAAAAACCCGGACTTCTGTCCGGGACTTTGTCTACAGTCTGAAGCGGACCTTTCCGGTCCGCTTGAAACTTTTTATTTCCGTTACTGTTCACTATTTTTCGTAACAATCCACTGCAAACAATGGCTCTCCTGCTTTCACCTCACCCTCGGCAAGCAGTCTCACTTTCTGGTTTTCTTTCAGATCTGTGCAAAGAACCGGCGAGCAAAGAGACGGTGCATGCTCTGTCAGATATGAGACATCTATTTTCATCAACAGATCTCCTTTTTTAACACTCTGACCATTTTCAACAAACACTTCAAATCCCTGTCCATTCAGTGCAACCGTATCGATTCCGATATGCAAAAGCATCTCAAGACCTGAGTCCGTCTGGAATCCAAGCGCATGTTTTGTTTCAAATACAAATGCAACCACACCATCTTCCGGCGCCACGATTTCTGCCTCTGTCGGGGTCACACCTGCACCGTCTCCCATCATCTTTCCTGCAAATCCTTCGTCCGGTATCTCTGCTACTTCCACCGCTTTCCCGGTAATCGGACTTGATATGATGATTGTCTCTGTCACTTTTCCTTCGTCTTTGACTGTTTTCTCTGTCACAGCGTTCTCCTCGGAAGAAGGTCTCTCAATCACCTCTTCTGTCTCTTCCAAGCTATCATCCGCTGTTTCCAGATAATCTTCCAGATTCGCCTTGATCACAGTCACCTGTGGTCCATAAATGATCTGCACTCCCTGACCTTTTTTTACGATTCCTCTGGAACCACTCTGTTTTAAAATATCCTCATTTACTTTTCCTGCATCTTCGACTGTAATACGAAGTCTTGTCGCACAGCAATCCACATCACTGATATTAGCCTTTCCACCAAGTCCCTTTGTGATAAGTGCACTCACCGGATCCATATGTGCCTCATTTGATGTCGTCTGATTCCCTTCTTTTCTTGCATTTACATCTGCTTTTGTGTACAGTTTTGTCTCTGCATCGTCATCTTCACGTCCCGGTGTCTTAAAGTTGAACTTCTTGATCATAAACGTGAAAATCGCATAGTATAAAATAAAGTAAATAATTCCAACCGGAATGACTCTCATCCAGCTTGTCTTTTCATTTCCCTGTAAAATTCCAAACAGGAAGAAATCAAGGAATCCTCCTGAAAATGTAAGTCCTACCGCGATATTCAGCATATGCGCCACCATATACGCAGAACCTGCCAGGATGACCTGAACAACGAACAACGCCGGCGCCACGAATAAGAATGAAAATTCCAACGGCTCTGTGATACCCGTCAGCATACATGCCAATGCTGCTGAGAGCAGTAATCCGCCTGCTGCTTTTCTTTTTTCCGGTTTTGCACAGCGGTACATCGCAAGCGCAGCGCCCGGAAGTCCAAAGATCATAAATATAAATTCACCTGAGAAATATCTGGTTGCATCTGCACTGAAGTGTGCGATATTCGCCGAATCCGCCAATTGGGCAAAGAAGATATTCTGACCTCCCTGCACAACCTGTCCAGCCACTTCCATACTTCCGCCGACACCTGTCTGCCAAAACGGCATATAAAACACATGATGCAGTCCAAACGGAATCAAGGCACGCTTAATAATACCAAAAATCAAAGTTCCCGCATATCCGCTTCCTGTAACCAGCCCTCCAAGCGCATAGATGCCATTCTGAACCGGCGGCCACACAAAATACATACCAATTCCAACAAACATATATACAATTGTAGAGATAATCGGAACAAATCTGGAACCTCCAAAAAATGACAATGCATTCGGAAGTGCGATTTTGTGGAAACGGTTATGGAGCGCCGCAACACCAAGTCCGACAATGATACCCCCAAATACACCCATCTGAAGAGACTGTATTCCACATACAGATGCGATTGTTCCTTCCAGCACATCTTTGGCAATCTGCCCATCCGCTGTAATTTCCCCTGTTACTACCAGCATACCATTGATTGCCACATTCATAACAAAATATGCAATTAATGCAGATAATGCCGCAACCTCTTTTTCTTTTTTTGCCATTCCAATTGCAACACCAACCGCAAAAATCAATGGCAGATTATCAAACACCGCACTTCCGACCTTATTCATGATCGTAAGCAGTGCATGGAGCACTGTCCCGTCTCCTAATATTTTCTGAAGTCCGTATGTGGCAATTGTTGTCTCATTTGTAAACGAACTTCCGATTCCAAGCAGCAGACCCGCCACCGGAAGAATTGCAATCGGAAGCATAAAAGATCTTCCGATTCTCTGTAAAATACCAAAAATCTTGTCTTTCACCTTTCTTTTCCCCTTTCTTGTTGACTCGTTTGGCTCTTATGAAGATACTTTGGAGTTTTACATGTATTTATGCAACAAAAAAGCATTAACCTACAAAAACATCCAAAATAACGTTCATGTAAGGTTAATGCCTGCCGTACAGTTACACACCCAATATACCTACATTATAAGTTCTTCATCGGGAAATGTCAATTTATTTTTTCTCACTGCTCCCACTCTGCCCTATAAAAGTTAGCTCGCTTTCTAAAAATTTAATATTTCAAATCCAACACAAAAGGTATATTTCGATTTATACTAGCATACAGGAGGGATTTTATTATGGAAAAGAAACACTTATTTTCACTCAGAAGCTTACCAATCGGAAAGATTTTACTTCTCTTTTTGCTAATTTATATTGCGCTGCTTGCCATTCCATATATTCAACACAAGAATGTCTCTGTATCTTATCAGAAAAAGTTCGCAAAACAGTCATTTTACAGTGATACTGCCGGTACGGAACGGGTTGCATATATCAATGACAACACAGATGCCTTATTGTACCGATTACATATGCTTGACGAGGCAAAAGACGAAATCATCCTCTCTACTTTTGATTTTAATGCGGACAAATCAGGGCAGGATATGATGGCATCTCTGCTGCACGCTGCTGACCGTGGCGTCTCGGTTCGCATTTACAATCCTATAAATCTTTTAAAACCTTGGAACTTACAGGCAAGGATGCATGACAAATACGTCATTGTCGACCAGAAAATGTATCTGCTCGGCGGAAGAAATACGACAAATTTATTTCTCGGCGACTACTCCAGGTCCAAAAATATTGATCGTGAATTATTTGTCTATGAGACGGCAGAAAACGACTCTTCCTCCATTCGCCAGCTCACTGACTATTTTGAATCTGTCTGGGCTCTTTCTGACAGCAAAGAATATACATGCAAAAAAATGACCAAAAAGATTCAAAGCTGTAAAGCAAAACTAGAAAATCGGTACACTTCTCTAAAAGAAAAATATCCGGACGCTTACAGTACATGGGACTATGAAGCACTCACACTGCAGACAAATAAAGTATCTTTGCTCTCCAATCCAATCAAGTCCGAAAACAAAGAGCCGTGGATGTGGTATTCTCTTCATCAGCTCATGATGCAAGGCGAACAGGTGCGTATCTACACTCCTTATATTATTTGCGGAAAAGAAATGTATCAGGATCTGACAGAACTTCACGAAAAGAACATTCCGGTGGAGATCATCACAAATGATGTGGCAAGCGGCGCAAATCCTTGGGGATGCACAGATTATCTGAACCAGAAAAAAACACCTGGGAAACCGGCGCCCGCGTCTATGAATTTATGGGAGCTCATTCCTGTCACACAAAAGCTGTTTTGATTGATGACCGCATGAGCATTGTCGGCTCTTATAATATGGATATGCGAAGCACCTATCAGGACACCGAACTGATGCTTGCAGTGGACTGCCCGGAGTTAAATTCCATCATCCAAACTGAAATGGAACGCGACAAAACATACAGCAAAACAATGGGAAATGACGGAGAATATGATTACGGTGAAAACTATCACTCCAAAGATTTGAGTTTTGGAAAAAAGATCTTCTATGCCATACTGCGTGTGATAACCATTCCACTTCGAAGATTCTTGTAACACACAATGGTTTGTTTTGTTAATGTTGTATAATTTTATTTGTTAAAACATAGACAAATGCCTCCTGTTTTTGTCTATATTACCGTTTTTTTACAAGTAGTCTCTATATACTTGACCATTTTTATCCAGTATTATATAGTAAATACAACCCGAACAGGATTGGGCGAAATGACTCAGGAGGTATGTATTTTATGCTGTTTACAAAAGAATGTGATTATGCGATCCGAATTATGAGAGCGCTCTCAGACGGAGAACTTGTCAGTGTCTCCAATATCTGTGCAGCAGAGCAGCTTCCTTCTGCAATGACATACAAAATTACCAGAAAACTGGAAAAACAGGGTCTTTTAAAAAGTTGCCGCGGCACAAATGGCGGATATTGTCTGAACCGGACATTATCTGAGATTTCTCTCTATGACATCTGCGCCGCCGTAGACCCTGACATTCTGCTTTTAGAGTGTATGAAAGACGGCTATCACTGTTCTATGAACAATCAGCAAAAACCATGTCTGGTACATCGGGAATTCTGCCGCCTGCAATCCATGCTTTTGCAGGAGATGCGTCAGAAATCTTTATCTGAATTATTTTTCGGATAATTTGTATACTCGAAAAATGTGCCAGGCATATTTTTCAGGCCTAATCTTTACTATTTTAGTCAAGTTTAAAAGGAGGATTTTATCATGAATCAATGTTATGGATGTACAACTTGCAAAAGCGCCGATAAACCTTTAGAAGGATTTATCCGTTCGCTCCCAGTGGAAACTTCTCATCACCGTGTGGAGGGTCAGAGTACCAAATGTGGCTTTGGTCTTCAAGGTGTCTGTTGCCGTCTCTGCTCTAACGGGCCTTGCCGTATCACTCCGGAGGCTCCAAGAGGTATCTGCGGCGCCAACGCAGACACGATCGTCACCCGAAACTTTTTAAGAGCAGTCGCTTCCGGCAGCGGATGTTATATACATATTGTTGAAAATACCGCATTGAATTTGAAAAAAACAGCTCAGATCCGCGGTGAATTAAAAGGATTGAAATCTTTGGATCATCTTGCTGAATTATTCGGTATCACAGATGAGGATATCTATGTGAAAGCTGAGAAAGTCGCCGACTCCGTTCTTGCTGATTTATATAAGCCTGAATATGTATCCGCTGAATTGATTGAAAAAATCGCATATGCTCCGCGCATCAAGCGCTGGAAAGAACTCGGTATCATGCCAGGCGGTGCAAAAGCAGAAGTTTTCAAAGGTGTGGTTAAATGTTCCACAAACTTAAACTCTGACCCTGTCGATATGCTCACTGACTGTCTAAAACTTGGAATTTCAACAGGCGTATACGGACTGACACTGACCAACCTTCTCAATGACGTACTTCTTGGTCAGCCAGAACTTCGTCTTGCTCCGGTCGGACTTCGTGTCATTGATCCGGATTACATCAATATCATGATCACCGGACATCAGCATACGATTTTTGTCGATCTGCAGGAAAAACTCATCTCCGAAGAGGCAAAAAAGAAAGCTTTGGCAGCCGGTGCAAAAGGGTTCAAGTTGGTTGGATGTACCTGTGTGGGACAGGATCTACAACTCCGTGGCGCTCATTATACAGAAGTATTCGACGGACATGCCGGTAATAACTACACAAGCGAAGCAATTCTCGCAACCGGAGCAATTGATGCAGTTTTGTCCGAATTCAACTGTACACTTCCGGGTATCGAGCCAATCTGTGACGAGCTGAAGATCAAACAGATTTGTCTGGATGATGTAGCGAAAAAAGCAAATGCAGAACTGATGCCATTTGAATTTGAACACCGCGCAGAACAAAGTGATCTCATCATCGATAAAATTGTGGAAGCTTACAAAGAAAGACGAGGATGCGTTCCGCTCAATCTGATGGAAGAGCATGGAAATGACCATACGTTAACCGGTGTAAGCGAAGGCTCCTTAAAATCCTTCCTCGGTGGGAAATGGACTCCTCTCATTGAACTGCTCGCAGCAGGTGAGATTAAGGGAATTGCCGGTGTCGTAGGCTGCTCAAACTTAACAGCCGGCGGACACGATGTCTTAAGCGTGGAACTTACAAAAGAATTGATTTCGCGCGATATTCTTGTTCTGACAGCCGGATGTTCTTCAGGAGGAATCGAAAACTGTGGCCTGATGACACCGGAGGCTGCCGAATTAGCCGGACCTCGCCTGCGTGCAGTCTGTCAGAAACTGAATATTCCGCCTGTTTTGAATTTTGGTCCTTGCCTTGCAATCGGACGTCTTGAAATTGTTGCGACAGAGATTGCCGCAGAACTTGGTGTTGACCTTCCTCAGCTCCCGCTCGTTCTGTCTGCCGCTCAATGGCTTGAAGAGCAGGCACTGGCTGACGGATGTTTCGGATTGGCTCTCGGTCTTCCGCTTCACCTTGGACTTCCTCCATTTGTAACCGGAAGCAAGACTGCCGTGAAGGTTCTGACAGAGGATATGAAAGAACTGACCGGCGGACAGGTGATTATCAACGATGACGCAAAAGCCTCTGCCGATATTTTGGAACAGATCATTTTAGAAAAACGTCAGGGCTTACAGATATAGGAGGTGCTGCTATGAGAAGAATTATGATCAATGCCTCTCTCTGTGACGGCTGTAAAAACTGCACCGTCGCCTGTATGCAGGCACACAGGGATACCCCTGGAACCGTCTATGACTTAGACCTTACGGATATTCACAATGAATCTCGCAATCACATTGAAAAAATGCCGGACGGCAGTTACCGCCCGATTTTCTGCAGACACTGTGATCTACCGGAGTGTGTCATGTCCTGCATGAGCGGCGCCCTCTCCAAAGATCCGGAAACGGGAATTGTCTCTTACGACGAAAAAAAATGCGGCTCTTGCTTTATGTGTGTCATGAACTGTCCTTACGGCGTTTTAAAAGCAGACACCGCAACCCATACAAAAGTCGTCAAATGTGATTTTTGTATGAAGGACGATGCAAAGCCAAACTGCGTGAAATCCTGTCCAAAGAAAGCAATCTATGTTGAGGAGGTGTCTTTATGATTCATGTAATTATCGGAGTCGGCGCTGCCGGTATCACCGCCGCAAAAACAATCCGTGAAAATGACCCGGATGCTGCTATCACAATGATTTCAACGGATGAGCATGTACATTCCCGCTGTATGCTCCACCGCTATCTGAGTCATGAGCGTAATGAGGATACGTTGTCCTTTGTAGAGCCGGACTTTTTTGAGACTTATCGGATTCAATGGAGAAACGGTGTCTCTGTCCGCACCATCGACACCGCAGAACAGGTCGTTGTTCTCAATGATAACACCTGCTGTTCCTATGACCGTCTGCTGATTGCAACCGGAGCAAACAGCTTTATTCCTCCGGTCGGACAGTTTCGGGAAGCTAATAATGTCTTTGGCCTTCGTCACCTGTCTGATGCGCAGGCAATCCGGTCTCTTGCTGATCAGGCGAACCGTATCCTTGTAGTTGGTTCCGGATTGGTCGGCATGGACGCTGCATACGCATTTTTAGAGCGGGGGAAAGATGTAACCGTGGTAGAGATGGCAGACCGCATTCTTCCGATCCAGCTGAATGAGACCGCCGGCAATGCGTACAGAACTTTATTCGAATCACATGGCTGCAAATTTCTTCTCGGCAAAAAAGCATCAGAGACACATATGAACGAAGCCGGCGCAATTGATTTTGTTCTCCTTGATGATGGAACGAAAATTGACTGCGACCTGGTGATCGTTGCAGCCGGTGTCCGCCCTGCCGTGGAATGTGCCCTTGATACTCCAATTCATGTAGACCGCTTTATTCAGGTTTCTGATACCATGGAAACAAACTGCCCGAATATTTATGCGGCAGGAGATGTAACCGGTCTTTCCGGAATCTGGCCAAATGCAATGAAGCAGGGACAGATTGCTGCGCTCAATATGTGCGGAATACAGGCGGAATACACAGACCGCTACGCCATGAAAAACACAATGAACTTCTACGGGCTCGTCACACTCTCCCTCGGTCGCGGTGTTGCCGAGGAAGGCGATATCGTGCTTGAGGAGGAAGATGCTCACAATTACAGACGTGCCATCATCAGAGATGGAAAGCTTGACAGCATCTTACTACAGGGAAAAATTGACTATTCCGGTATTTATCAGTATTTAATCAAAAATCAGATTGATTTATCCGGAAAAGAACAAGATATTTTCCATCTTTCCTTTGCCGATTTTTATGGAGTCAAAGAAAATGGAGCGTATTGCTATCAGATATAACGTATAATGAAAGCGGCTGTGAGTTTGCCTCATAGCCGCTTTACATATTATGATTCTATTTTTCGTCTTTTTCTCATCACATACAACAATACTGCTACTCCCACAATTCCTGCGACTGGAACAGCAATGGCTGTAGTGTCTCCCGTTTTTACACTCTCCTTTTTGTGAGATGTATCAGAAGTTCCCTGTTGTTCGGAATCTCCCGAAGTGCCCGGATTCGGATCCTTTTTATCTTCTTCTCCGCTCTCTTTATCCTTGTATGTAAATTCAAATTTGTTCAGCTTTTCTAAGATTTCAGATACCTCATTCGGTGTTGCATTTGGATTGTCCAATACATTTTTCGCCTGTTCTCTAAGTCCTGTAAACTCTTTCCATGACTCATCCGTCGCCTGACCTTGTGTCATATCTTTAATCTTATCATACTTTTCTTGAAGTGCAGTCTTATCCGCACGCAGTCCGCTGATTCGCTGTTTCAAAATGGCCGTCTTTTCATTTACCTCATCCTGTGTATATGTGCCATTTAACAATACCTCTGCTTCTCTGATACCCTGCTGCAGTGCCTCAAAACTTTCTTTTGTGTATCCCTCCGAAGAAATTGCTTTCGCTGTCTTAATGACCTCTTTCAGTTCCGATATATCTACCGTCACTTTCTGGAGATTTTCCCTTGCCGCTTCTACTTCCGCTGCTTTATCGTTCATCTCAGATGTACAGGTCTCTTCATCTGGTTTTTTCAAAAGTTCTGTTGCACTTTTTACAACTTCTTGAAGCGCAGTCCAGCTTTCTGTTGTATACTCTTTTTCATTCAGACCCTCACAAAGCTTCAATTCTTCTTCAAGCTTGCATCTATCCACCATTTCTTTCTTTTCTTTCCGAATCGTCAGTGCGCCAACCTCAACCCAGCCTCTTTTATCCTGTGCCTGTGTGCTTTTTCCCACTCGCTCAAACTGAATCGTATACGAGCCTTCTGCAAATTCCTCCTGCATCAGCTCTGTTCCTTCCACTCGGTTTTGCGCATATGTATCAATCTCTTCCTGATAAATTTGTTTTCCGGATTGATCCTGAAGCGTCACCCGAATGACTCCGTGGTCATCTCCTTTTACAGTCGGAACCTGTATGAAATGTCCGGTAAATTCATACGTCAACGGTCCCGCATTGTCATCTGCTGTCGCCTTGAATTTACCTGCCTGAATCCATTTGTCAGATCCTTGCAGCTCTCCTGAAGGAACCTGTATCTCTTCAAATCCTCCCTGTTCCAAATTATCTAATGCTTTTTGCAGTTTCTGCGCTGTCTGATCGACTGTAGGCTGCTTTGCACTCTCATCAGCCAAAACTTCTTTTGCTTCTGCAAGCACTTTCTTTAACTGGTACAAAGACTCATTTGTATACTCGCCTTTCAGCGCTTCTTCTGCCCGTGCAATCAATGTCTCCAGCGCCGATTTATCTGTCTCCCCAAAGCCAAGACGGTCATATCTATTTGATAAAAATTCGGTTCTGGAATCCATCAAATCCTGTGATGCTTTCAACATTTCTTTTCCATCTGAAATGCTTTCTTCAAATGCATCTTTTAGTTCCTGCGGTGCATTTACATAATAGTCTGATGTACGGTCTGCTTCCTCTGCCAATCCAATCATGCTCTCCAATTCTGCTGCGTCACCAGCTTTATCTGCCGGAACACCTGCACAAAGTGGTGTCACCTCATACAGAGATGGTTCGCCTAAGAATCCTGCTTTCAGTATCACTTTTACAGAATCCGTATTGATCTCCGGAAATTCCGCTAAGTAATATGCATGATACCCTTCGCTGTTTCCATCTACATCTCCCACCTTATCATTGATATCCCCCATCTTTGTACCTTCGTACACTGTCTGGTAGGTTCCATCCACAAGCGCTTGAATTTCAAATGCACCAATCGCATTATTTCTTGACACAAAGAGGTCAAATTTCATCTGGCTGAGTAGCTCTGCTTTTGCAAATGTCAATGTGAGCTCCATCGGTTTGGAAGTATCTACACCTTTTGATGCCCATCTTGTCGCCGGATTTCCGTCAATCATCTTCTCTTTTGCATAAGTATCTCCCCAATGGTTTTCATGGGATGCTACCAAATCTTTAACGGAAATACCTTCTGTCATATATTTCTTTGTATATACCTGACTGACTCTCTGCTCTTTATAGAACAATGCTGCTCTGACAACAGTGTCCTCCTGATCACTCAACTGAAGTGGTTTCTCGTAGTTTTCTGATGTCTTTCTCGGAATACTTCCATCTGTTGTATAGCGGATCTCATAATTTTTAGCATTCTCACTCTTACTCAAAGTAAGCGCCCGGTCCTCCCCAATGATTCCGGAATCTTTACTAAATGAAATCACCCGGTTCTCCATCTGTTTTTCTAATTGTGCCGCGGTATCAGTAAGCTGACTTTCTGCCTTCTGATAGTATTCCATATCCCCTGTGTTTTCCAGCAATGTATTGCGCAATTCTCTCAACTGATTGTAAATAGTATCAATCTCATTGTAGGCAAGCCCTTCCTGATCAGTCAGATAATATACGTTCTCTGCTTCTTGCAGATATGTGCGGTATAATTGATCCATCTGTTTTGCTTTTGTCAGAATACTTCCCAGTTCTTTTGAAGAACGGTCAATCGCCGACTGCAGTTCTTCTTTAATCTTGATCAGATCCGGATGGAGTTGTTTTAAAAATGCTGTTGCCTTCTCTTTCAATTCCTCCACATTCGTCTCAGACATATCAATTGTATACGTCTTTCCTGCTTTCGCTTCAAAAGAAATACGACCTGTTTCTTCTTCTTTTGTCACTTCAATTTCTTTTCCATCAGCATATACTTTTGCAGAAGTGATATCCTCATAAGATCCTGTAAATGTACTGCTTTCTTTGTCTCCGTCATAGCATACCGTAAATGTCTCCGCCACGCCGTTTGCCCACTTTTCTCCAATTGTAAAGTTGCCTCTTGCTTTCAGTCCCTGTACGCTTCCTTCTTCCCATGCGCTTGGAATTGCCGGAAGAAACTGTGTATATCCGGACTGTGACTGTACAAGCATCTCTGCCACACCGGATGTCAGGCCAAAGTTACCGTCAATCTGCCATACCGGAGTTCCATTCATCATAGTGTCTCCACCGCCGGAACCATGAGAATCAAATAGATTGTACTGAAGCCCGGAAGAATTTCCTCCAATCAGATGATTCAAAAGTGTATATGCTTTCTCTCCATTCTCTGTCCTTGCCCAAAGGTTAATCTTATTTGCCTTTGACCAGCCGGTAGAGTATTCTCCACGCTCTGTTAAAGACTGGATTGCCGCATTCATATACTCTTCATTGTCTTTGTTGATCAATGTTCCCGGGAACAGACCTACCAAATGAGATGCATGTCTTTGTTCTCCCAGATGTCCGATATTCCATCCGCTGTTTGGAACTTCGATTTCTGCAAGATCTCCTGCCTGTGCATAAGACTGGTTATGACCGTTCTTCTGTCCGACACGTGTCTCCTCATACCACTCCTTGATTCCATTTGTATCATTGATCTCAATCGGATCCAGTTTTTGCATCTTTTCTTCCCATGATTTCAAAAGTGCTTCGTCTTCTCCGACAATTTTTCCTGCCTTGATACATTCATTGTACAACTCCCACACAAGCGACTGGTCATAAGTTGTTCCAACTGCTGTCGGTCCCTGTTCCTCTGAAAAACTTGGTGCAACTACAAGTCTGTTCTGGCCGTTATATGGCGAGTTCTCATCGTTAATTTTCTGATACTCCGATGTCCAGAGATATGAATCCCAAAACAGAGCTGCCTCTTTCATAATCGGATAAATCGTATTCTTCAGATATGCCTCATCCTGTGTAAACTCATAATGCCACCAAAGATTTTGGATTGCCCATGCAGCCCCTGTCGGATTCCATCCGTATTCCTGTGCATTTGTCGGCGCTGTCATACCAAACGGATTGTTCTCTGTATGTACGGTAAATCCGGTATGATTTTTCACTGCTCCTTCAATTCCGTGCACTCTCTCCGCAGTCAGGCGTCCCGGCTCTCTTAACTTATCCATATAATCTACAAACGTTGTCCCACATTCTGCAAGATTCGTTGCATAAACCGGCCAGTAATTCATTTGTACATTCACATTGAAATGGTAGTCTCCTGTCCACGCAGAGTTGCCAACTGTCCACAATCCAACTAAATTACTTGGAAGTGTTCCTCTTGAACCTGCGATTGTCAGATAACGTCCATATTGAAATGCCAGCACTTCCAGATAATGCGAATAATTTCCATTTCGATATTCATCCACAAGCTGGTTCGTCGGTACTGATGTGCGCTGTTCTCCCAAATCCAGACTTACTCTGTCAAATAATCCCTGATGGTCTGCGATATGTGTTTCCTTCAACTCATCATAGGATTTCTTCGTTCCATTGTTCACACGGTCAGCGACTACTTTTTTCAAATCTTTGTTCTTATCCCGATATGTCGGATAATCATTCTTATAATCCGTCTCTGCCGCCATCACGATCATCACGCAATCTGCATCCTGAATCTGATAGACTTGATTCTTTTCATCTGCGCTCAGTTTTCCACCTGTCAGAACGAGCTTCATCGTTGTGCAAAACTTCAGATCATTGTCCTTTACCTTTCCTTCGATCGTACATGTCTGATTCTTTTCATCAAAAGTGGTCTTCCCTTCTAAACCACTATTATTAAGCTCCATTTTTACATTCAAATCAAGTTTTCCTTTTTCAGATGCAGAAAGCTCTGTCACCATCACCTGATCCGGATTACTCACAAAATGTTCCCGCTTATATGTCACGTCTTTGCAAGAAAACTCTGTCGCCGCAATTCCGGTCTGAATATCCAGCTCTCTGCGGTAGTCCTTTACATTGTTATCATTGATTCCCATCTTGGAAAAATCAAGCCAGATATCTCCGAAATCCTGATAACTTCCTTTGTTCAGATTATTCTCTCCCGGGAACTTAATCTTTGCCCCCATTCCGTAACCGCCAAGACTTTTGTCATCGTTGAATACATTTGTAGATTTGTCATCTAAAAGCTTTCGATACTCCTCAATCTCCGTATCGGTATACGCTGTTGCCTTATTCCCGAACTGATAATTTGGACGACTTGATGAAGGTCCACCTGTCCAAAGCGTCTTTTCATTAAAATGAATCCTTTCCTTTGCAATCCCTCCAAAAATCAGATTTCCCAGATTTCCATTGCCCAAAGGCAGGGACTGCTGCATCCACTCGCCGCCATTTGTTTCTGCTGTGTCGATCTTAGCCGGCGAAGTATACCATAATTTCAATTCTTGATTGATCGACTTTTCCGCGGATACCGGCAATGCCTGTTCCGACTCTTTTGCAAGCACATTCTGTACAGTTCCGGTCGGCATGACCAACACTGCGCACATCCCTGCAAGAAACTGTTTGATTCCTTTTTTCACCATAACCTCTCCTTCATCTTAGCTTCTTTTTTCTATTCTTTCCTCTTTCGATGATACTACCGCTATTATACATTGTCAACTTTGACAATAAATTTATTTATCGAACATTCTTTTTTGTTGTTTTATAATATAATAAATATTTTCAGGAGGAGTTGTTATGAAATATATTGACAAATCAATTTGGTCACGAGCAGAATTATTTGACTTTTTTTCTACTGTGGATCATCCATTTTACAGTACAACTTTCCGTGTGGATGTCACGCAGCTTCACAAATACACCAAAAGCCATGGTATTTCTTTCTATTATGCACTGACCTACCTGGTTACAAAAGCGATAAATCAAGTGGAAAATTTCCGCTATACAATCCATGATGGAAAAGTTGCACTTTTAGAAGAGCGGATTCCAAGTTTTACAGACATAAAAAAGACAGTGAACAGTTCTATATTGTCACTGTCCGCTGCCAGGATTCCATGGAAAAATTCTGCCGTATTGCAAAAGAAAAAAGTCATACACAGACGACGTTTATTGACCAGACCGAAGAAGGCGACGAGCTGATCTATATGTCCTGTCTTCCGTGGCTTGACCTTACCGGATGTACCCATGAACGTAATCTGGATATCGATGATATGATTCCACGAATCACCTGGGGAAAGATCATGGCCCAAAACGGTCGTGAGACACTCGGAATGTCCGTGGAAGTCAATCACCGCATAATCGACGGCGTTCATATTGGCAGATTCTATGAAGGTCTTCAAAAAATGATTGATGAATTATAAGTCTCAGAATGTGTCAGGCTGTGTCACTGCACACAGCCTCCAGTTCACGCAATGATATATAGCCATTCGCCATAAATCCAAACAAAACTGT
>OGJY01002791.1_pt1 | contig 16137 bp, 7 predicted proteins | sample 1572231 | NCBI WGS metagenome assembly OGJY01 (sample SAMEA2582121, study PRJEB24529) | metagenome | biome: Human gut stool | place: China | collected 2011
GCAGATTATCTGCGTCATCATAAACGTAGCTGACATCCTTTTTCGAACCGCTTGTCACTTTGGTGATTCTTCCGAGCGCATCATATTCGTAACTGCTCTTACCAGTCTGATCCTTCATGGATACCCGTTCCCCGGCACTGTTATATGCGTAGGTTACGTCTTTTTCGGACGTCTCACCCTTTGCGTCCTGATATGATTTCTCCAACAGGTCATTCAGTTTATCGTAATCATACGTGGTTTTCTTGCCACTTGCCTGTGTATGCCCGGTGAGTCTGCCCTTTTCATCATAATCAAATTTCTCAGTTCTTCCTGTCGGATCTTTGATGGATGTCAGGTTGCCTTCCAGATCATAAGTATAATTCGTTGTCTTATTTGCTGCATTGGTGAAGGTCACCAGGTTATCCATGTTGTCGTAACCGTAAGTTGTTACACCGCCAAGGGCATCGGTTACTTTGGTCAGATTGTCATTCTTCTTGTCATATTCCAGATGGCTCTTTAATCCGGTCTTATCTGTAACAACCTGAATATTACCATGTGCATCGTAATCAAATCCCGTTGTGAATCCACGCTTGTCTGTAATAGAAGTTACCCTGCTGTCCTTATCATAGGTATAGGATTCCTTCTGACCCAGTGCATCGGTCTCTTCTGTTACACGATTGTCTTTATCGTAGACTGTCTTTGCAACATAGCCCATCGGATCTGTTACAGATGTAACATTATAATTCTTATCATAACCGTAGCTGGTCTTTCTTCCACCCGGCTTTGTGATGTCTGTAATATTTCCTGCCGGGTCGTAAGTATAAGCAGTTATCTTACCAAGCGGATCAGCTGCAGAAGTCATCTGGCCTGCCAGGTCATAACTGTAGGTATTGCTCCGTCCAAGTGGATCTGTCTCCTTCACCAGATTGCCATACTTATCATAAGAAAAGCTGGTTGTTCCATCCAGTGCATTGGTAGAAGACTTCATATTATGGAGCTTATCGTAAGTATAAGTGGTGGTACTCTTTAAGCTGTCGCTTTCTTTTACCACGTTGTCCACTTTATCATAAGAAAAATTTTTAGTATAACCCAGTGGACTGGTCATACTCTCCAGACGTCCGGCTTTGTCATAATTGTATGTATATTCGCCACCATTCGCTTGCGTCATCTTTGTAACATTATCATTCAGATCCACACTGTACTGGGTCGTATTTCCTTTTGGATCTGTTACGGAGATAACATTACCATGCTTGTCATAATCATATTTGGTGACTGCTCCCTTTGGAGAGATCTGTTCTGTCAGATTACTTAAGCTGTCATATTTGTATTCCGTAATAAGTCCCATCGGATCTTTTGATTTGGTAAGATTTCCAATGGCATCATAACGGTATTCATTTGTTTCTTTTAACGGAGAAGTCTCACCGATCTTGCGGTCCAGTTCATCATACTGGTAGGTTGTCGTATTTCCATTTCCGTCTGTCTGGGATACGAGATTGTCATTTTTATCGTAAGCATACTTGGTAACCGTACCGTTTTCATCGACAGATTCCGTCACATTATCATTTCCGTCATACTTAAAGGTGCTGGATGCTCCCAGTGGATTTGTCTGAGAAATAACCCGGTCTTTCTTATCGTAAGCGTATTTATATGTGGCTTCCTCTTCTTCTGTCATGGATAACTGGTTGCCGACTTTATCGTAGGTAAAGGTTGTTTTATGACCTTCCGCATCCGTTACCGCTGTAATGCGGTCCATAACATCATATTCATAAGAGGTGGTACTTCCGTCTGCTTCAGTAAGTTTCAGGAGCCTGCCATACTGATCGTACTTGTATGTTGCTGTCCGGCCGAGTTCATCGGTCTGTGTCAGTACATTTCCGGCACCATCATATGTATAATCCATACTGTTTCCGCCATTGTCGGAGGAATGGATCAGGTTGCCTGCTCCGTCATATTGATAGGTAATTACGAGTCCCTGTGCATCCGTACATTTTACAAGCTGTCCGATAGCATCGTACTCCATCAGCACCTTGTCCCCTGTCGGCAGTATTATGGATGTGTTATTTCCCTCTTTATCATACACATAGCTGTACGCATTGCCGAGGGCATCTGTCATCTTTGTGCTGTTGCCCTGTGAATCGTATTCGTAAGTGGTCTTTCCTTTCAGGGCGTCCAACGTCTGTTCCAGATTGTCGGTGGAATCATATTTCATTGCTGTAATGTTGCCCTTTGCATCGGTTACCGATGTCATGTTTCCATTACCATCGTAAGTCATGATACTGGTATTTCCATTTTCATCGGTAGAGGATACCAGATTTCCATTTAAGTCATACTTCATGGATACGGTATATCCAAGGGCATCTTTGGATGTAGTCAGATTTCCTGCCTTGTCGTAAGCATAAGTATCTGTTCTTCCCTCTTCATCGGTAGAAGATACCAGATTACCTGCTTTATCATAAGTATATGTGGTAGTTCCACCTTCCGGGTTGGTTTCACTTAAGCGGTTTCCTGTATTATCGTAGGTATAAGTCCAGGTTCTTCCACTGTCATCTGATTTTGATACCAGATTGTCTGCCGCATCATAAGCGTAAGTGGTAACTGCACCTAATTCATCTGTCTCTTTAGCGAGTCTTCCGCAGTTATCATATTCCTTGGAATGGCTGCTTCCATCTCCATAGGTAATCTTGGTTTCGTTTCCTAATGCGTCATATTCATATTTGGTTATATTACCAACTGCATCTTTTGACTGAAGCACCTGTCCAAGAGAATCAAACTTGGATACGGTTGCATTTCCATTTCCATCGGTATATTTTTTCAGATTTCCTGCTTTGTCATATTCATAGAGCTTTGTTCCAAAATCTTTATTACTCTCTTCTATGACACGTCCCATGCTGTCATACTTATAAGTAATTGTATTTCCTTTTGCATCGGTTGCTTTGACCTGCTGATAATTCTTATCATAAGCGTAGCTGATCTGATTTCCTTTCGGATCTGTACCACTGGTCATGTTGTACATCTTATCGTAAGTATAAGTGGTGGTGTTCCCCAGTGCGTCAGTACTTGCTGTAATATTTCCCACACCATCCAGCGTATAAGCAGTCACACCGCCATCGGCTGCTGTCTTGGAAGTCAGATTGCCATTCGCATCGTAACTGTTCGAGGTTACATTTCCAAGTGGATCTGTCATGGTAACTGCACGATTCATCGCGTCATACGTGAATCCCCATGCTGCTCCATTTCCATCCACATATCCGGTCATGTTCGGTCCGTCATACGAATACGTTGTTGTGACACCTCTGCCGTCTGTCTGGGATACCATACGATGTTTGTCATCGTAAGTATAGGTAATGGCTGTTCCATCCGGTTTTGTAGATGTGACCATATTTCCATTACCGTCATAACTGTAAGTAACCGTTGCTCCGTTATATCCGGTTACGCTGGTCAGCTTATTCTGGTCGTTATATGTGTAGGATGCTGTCTTTCCATCCTCTCTTGTCTCCGTTGCTACATTGCCAAATGCATCATACGTATAAGATTTTGTTCCTGCTGCTGTGGTTTCGGAAGCAAGCTGATTTTCTGCATTATAAGTCTTTTCACAGGTTGTTCCATCCGGATATTCAATGGATGTTGTACGGTACTGATCATCATAATGATAAACGGTCTTATTTCCTTCGTTATCCGTTGTTGTAGTAGAATTCTTTCCGTACTTAAAAGTTGCTGTTCCTTTTTCTGCATCGGTCTGCTCTACTACTCTTCCTTCTTTATCGTAAGTATTCTTTACAACCGTATTGCCATTCTCATCTTTCCAGCTTGTCATACGGCTGTCATCATCATATTGGTACTCTTTTGTTGTTCCGTTCGGGTCTGTTACAGATATCAGATTTCCCTGCTCATCATATTTGTAAGTAACTTTTCCACCATCTGGAAGAGACAGTTCCTTGATATGCCCGAATTTATCCTGCTTTACCCCGAATGTTTTTCCGGATGGTGTGGTAATCTTGCTCAGATTATAATCATCGTCATAATCTAATACTGTCTTAAATCCATTCACATCCGTTACATATCGTAAGATTCCGTATTTATCAAATGACCAGATACTCTGATCCGCATCTGTCAGTTCCCATCCGATGTAATCATGGTCTGTATCTTTATAGCTGACTGCTTTTAAATCGTATACATAACCATCCGGAGCGGTATAGCTTCCATCTTCATTCTTATCAAAGATCAGATAACTTCCGTCCCCTCTCATATACAGAAGGCTTCCGTCCTCCATCTGAGAAAGTGACTGGTCATAGTTAAAGCTCCATCCACGTCCGAACATGGAATGCTGGTCTGTTCCTTTGGAATTGTAGCTTCTTGTAATGGAGAATTCCCCATTCAGCTCATTCATCGTCACATCGGACTGATCCATGTAGAAGTTACCGGTATTTAAGTTGACCGGCTCAAATCCAAATTCACAGTGCAGCCCTCTTCCCATCAATGCTCCGTCAATCCGCATCTTATCCTGATCCGTAAGAGGTGCCGGACTATATGGGACATTGGTCTGTGGGTTACGGATAAAGATCGTATTATTTGCAACAACCAGTGCATCCATCACCTGATTGTCTTTCATAATGTTCTTAAGCGGAACACCATAATATTTTGCGATCTTTGGAAATGTATCAAACTGTTTGACTTCATAGATCACAAAGCTGTCACTGGTCACTTCTTTTCCTGTTTCCAGCTTTCCATCAATCTCTTTCGATGCTTTTGCTTTGATCTTATAAAGCTTGTCTTTCGTCAGCCCCGAATACAGTGCACTCTGCCAGTTGGAATCTTTGCTGTAATACTTATTCGCCTCCGGGAACTGCTTATTGTATTCTGTACTGTCTGGATAGGAATACAATGGTTTCGCATCTGTTTCGTGATGCTCTTCTTTTTCCTCATCCGGGAGCAGATAATACTCTACGGTAGATTTGCTCTTTGCGATTCCGTCTGCAAATACGGCATCAAATTTCAGTTTTCCATTGGTATTCTTTTCTGTCATCGGGCGAAGCAGGATCGTTGTTTCATCCAGTGACATATCTCGCAGATATGGATCTTCAGCCGGTGACCACTGGATGCTGAGTTTCGGTCCATAAACGGATGCCCTGTTATTCAGTACCTCACACTGCATAGAAGCTCCAAGGTTATTTGCCTCTGCGATTGCTACCAGTGCAAATCCGTTATTCGCATGCGTTCCCTGCACCCAGTCATTTACCAGATCTTTGACGTCATAATTGATATAACTGTTCCTTGTGGTACTTGCATTCTGTACATCCTGGAATGTAAGCTGCACTGGTTTTGTTTTCCATGTAATCGATGTGTTCCAGGTTTGATCCACACGGTAAAGACCAAACTGCGATGCACCGCCACTATATGCTGTCCTCTGGCTCACTGCAAAGGTTGCGCTGTCGATTTTTGAATCTTTCGGAATCTGACTAAAATCAGAATTAACTTTGATATAAGTCCGGCAGTTCTGATGTGCACTACCAAATCCTGCAAGGTTTCCAGACTTAATACCATCATCAAATCCGACATACGGATAATTGTTATCTCCAATCTGGCTGGTTGGACTTCCCTCTTCCACACCAATCATGTTAAAGGAACTCTTCTGGATTTCCACTGGTGTCGGGTCGATTCTGACCGGATACTGACGATCTTCTGCAGAAAGCCAGTCCATATCTGGTTTTACGGTCAGGATTGTTTTCCCATCTTCTTCCCTGAGTTCCATCGTAATCAGGAAACTGATCTCTCCGGCTGCATCTTCCATAGACGGTGCTTCCAGAAGATACTTTGCATCTTTGATTGTTTTTCCTTCTGGATAAATGTATACCTGATTATCTTTTACTTCAGCCTGATATCCCGGAATCTGAAGTTCATATTCATACGATTCTCTGTCTGTTGGCTGCTGAAGTACGATATCTTCCTTAATACTGGAATCCAGTACCGTATACTGAACATCCGCTCCTTCATAGACTTCATTATAAAGGATCGCATTGTCCTTAATAACGGAATGTGTATAATCTCCATCTACCGGAATGATCCCGATTCTGGTCTTTCCATTTTCAATCGTTACACCATTCTCTTCTGACATCTGTTCTGGAAGAAGAATGGCATAGTCATTAGCCTTGTTCTGATAAATCTCAGTCTTCTCTTCCTTTTCTTCATCTGCCGATACACTGCTGGCCTCCTGTGCTTCTTCGGACGCAGGAGTGTCTGCTTCTTCCGGCTTTACAAGAGTATTATCTACCAGTTCCGTATCACCATCTTCGTTCTTATAAGTTCCGACATAACCACCATAAACGGTTGTATACTGCTTATCTCCGGTCTTATAAGTTTTGGAAACGGCGTCATAATCAATCAGTTCACCTTCCGGTTCTTCCGGAATCGGATAGTAATCCTGTGGTTCTTTCAACTCCACTTCTTTTTCCTGCGGATTTTCTTCTGTTTCTTCCGCTGGAGTTGTCTGTTCTTCCTGCGTCTCTGTATCTTCTGATGGCGTCGTTTCATTTTTTACGTCCGCATTAGACTGTTGACTCTTATCTTGTTCTCCAGATGTGGAATCTGTAATCCCTGCTTCTTCTTCCGTCAAAGCCTCTGGTCTGGAGAAATCTGCATTCTTCTGTACATCCTCAATGGCTTCTTTAGCCTGTACAAAGATAGGTTCTGTTCCCTGCAGCGCCATCAGGACTGCAAGTACTAAGGCTATAGCCGACTTTCGAAATCTCTTCATAGTCTCTTTCTCCCTGTCACTTTTTCTTAACTTTTCTTTTGTTCCCTATTCAGTTGTCGGAATCTCTACCCTCCCTCTTTTCGTTTTTCTTACTATAAGCTAAAAAGTGACAGCTTTTTTGCGTTTGGCGGAATTGACCTTGAATCTGGCAAAAATAACCTTTTCGGAAACAACTTGTTTTTCTATTCTCCCAGATTCATATACAGGAAAAGCCGGATCTGAAACTCATGATCCGTAGATATGATCTCCATATCTCCCTGATGCTTTTCCACAACATATCTCACATTTTCGAGTCCGATGCCATGTCCTTCTTTCTTTTTCTTGGTACTCAGATACCGTTCCCCTTTCCGAAGTACTTTCTCTTTTGCGCTGTTTTTTACCTGCATCCGCAGTATCCCTTTTTCATAATGAATGATACAATTCAGACTCCGTTCCTTGGATTCCATTGCACCACGAATCGCATTATCCAAAAGATTCCCAATTACAATACTCAGATCAAACAGTTCTGCCCCGATATAGGGTGGCAGATGCACGCTGATCTCCAGTTTCTTCAATTGATGCCTGTATTCTTGTAGGATATAATTCAGCAGATTATCTACGATCTTATTTTCCGTATACGAAATGGGGACTGTATCTTTCCATACGTTTTCTATCTGATCCACATACCGGAGTATTCCCTGAAAGTCTTTCGCCTGTGCCATCGCCCGAATGGTATGCATATGGTGTTTGTAATCGTGCCGCAGTTTGTTCAATCGCTCCTGCGAATTCTGCATCACATCCATACGTTTCGCATACTGCTGTAACTGGATCTCCATATATCCGCGATTCGTTTCTTCCTCATAGCTTTTCTGCACTTCATCATACAGATAAAAAATCAGAATATTGATAAACAGAAGAAACAATACCATACTTTCCCGGATGCGATGTTCCTCTGGATTCATGATACTGATACAGACAGCAATACTCAAAACAGGCACCGACAGCATCACAAGCCAGTGGTTGGTTTTAATCTGATAACCACGCTTTAAATTCAGTTTTCGTTCCATCAGGCTTTCTACAACAAAGAACAGGAAATTGCCTATTACGATCAGTCCAGGTCCAAGATGGCGGTTCTTTACACGGTTGATGCACATGGCAATTGGAATTGCATCGCACAAAATGCCTGTCATATATACCATCAATATATTCCAGATCCTGTGTTTCGTATCTGCCGGATAGCTTTGTGCAATCAAAACTAACCCCAGAAGATTAAATATCACATTCCCTTTGATCGTACCCAGACACATATTTGCACAACAGACAATCACATAACTGAAGACATAACAGAGCCATCTGTGCGGATTTTTTTCTTTTACATACAAAGCTGAATTATAACGATATACTGTGTAAAACCAGAAGATGCGGTTTGTAAGATAGGTAAGCAGATGGATGTTCATCACAGTTCCCCCTGTCTGAGCAGGAACTCCCGGACTCGCTTTCGGTTCACTTTACTGATACTCAATTCCGTCTGGTTCTTCATTCTGACCATATCGTATCTGTAACATTCCACATATGCCCGGTTAATCAGAAATGACTTATGAATTTTCAGGAAATAGTCTCCGGTTCTCTTTTCCACATCACTGATCTGCCCCCGGAATTCCTTTTCTCCCTGTTCTGTAACCATATGGATGGTCTTTTCCGTACTGTAAAAATACATAATTTCCCGGTATGCAATCCGGTGCATTCCTTCCGAATTCCGATACTCGAAGATCTGTCTTTCGGAATCTGTACAGGCACACAGTTCATCCATCACATGATATACCTCCTCTTCTTTCAAAGGTTTGATCAGAAAATCAAATGGATGGATATGAAAAAGCTGCATTGCATACTCCCGAAAGGTGGAAATATAGGTGATCCGTATCGTTCTGCCATGCTGTTTTTTGCGAATCTCTTCCCCTATCTGTATTCCATTGCTTTTTTCTAACTGAATGTCCAGAAAGATTATATCGAATTGATTTTCTTCCAATGTTTCCAGCAAGGCATTTTCTGAAAGATAGCAATAAATCTCCAGCGACTCGCCACACGTTTCCCCATAGTATAGCAATTTCTGTCTCAACCATTCGCATACAGCCTTATCGTCATCACAGACTGCCAGTTTTAACATATTTCTCACTCCTCTCACAACATACAAAATGAATTCCCACCTGTATCACTTTATACGTTGTGTTTTCCTGATACTTCTATATATAGTAAACACTTGAGATTCGAAAAACTGACGCTGTTTTATTATATTTTTATAGATTTCATAGAATTTTTATGTTTGTCAAAAAAAGGATGGCTTTCACCATCCCATAATACACCTTTATTATATTCCATCTAATGTTAATCTATATCCAGATAGTATCCCACCTTCCGGATACTCTGAATCAGCTTGGCTGTTTCTGGATCGGATTTCTCCAGTTTTTTCCGCAGTCTGCGTACAAAGCACCAGATCCGCACCCCAGTCGATGTATTTCTTTACCACATGGCTTCCCGGTATTACAACAATAATTGGTGCTCTGCTATACTGTCTGACTTCCCATATTAGCTTTCCCAACACTCCATTATCACTTTTCACCAACTACTGAATTTTCAGATAGGACTCTTCACTAATTGCATGTTCCATCCGGCACGCATCACGATTCGCTGTTTCCGAAAATTCTCCGAGTTTCATACTACCTCCCCTTTCGGAAAGTATTTCTTCTGTATTCCTGCTGTTAAGAAATTCTGCCGTTCTCCATTTCATACACTACATCTGCTACATTCATTGTGGATACTCTGTGGGATACCAGGACAACCGTTTTTTTCTCAGCTGATTCTTTCAATGATTTTAAGATAATACCCTCGTTCAACGAATCCAGATTCGAAGTTGGTTCATCCAGCAGGATCATCTCTGCATCATGCAAAAATGCTCTTGCAATTCCGATTCTCTGTTTCTCACCTCCAGATAACGTATCTCCCAGTTCTCCAACTTCTGTATCATAGCCTTTCGGAAGTGTCATGATAAAGTCATGAATAGAAGCTTTCTTTGCCGCTTCCATAATCTCTTCCCTCGTTGCTCCCGGTTTGGCAATGGCGATATTATTGGCGATACTGTCATGGAACAGGTGTGTTTCCTGCGTTACGTAAGACTCCATATCTCTTAGATGCTTTGTCGGAATCTTTCGGACATCCGCACCATCTACCGACACACTTCCTTCCTGCACATCCCAGAAACGCATCAGCAGTTTCAGAAGTGTGGACTTACCGGAACCACTTGCCCCATGAATGCCGGTGATCTGTCCCGGCTGTAAGGTAAGGGAATAATGATCCAGAATCGTATCTGTCTCTGTTTCACTCACCTTATAGGCAAAAGTTACATTCTCTGCTTTTGCCCCTGTAAAGGTATGATCTGTACTTTCTTCTGTATCCACATCCCCCGGTATTTCTTCCACAAGTGGTGTCTCTTCTAATAAAGAAAGAACACGCTCACCGCTTGCCAGTGTCTGGTTCAGGTTGTTGGAAAGGCTTGACAATGCTACTACCGGGCCGAAAGAACCCATCATTGCGATCGTACAGGTTAAGATTCCTTCAAATCCCATCTCGCCCTTCGCATAGAGCCAGATCGTCAGTGCCAGCATTCCAAAGGATGCAAGCAGGATAACCATGTTCGTAAATGAACGCTGTGAGCCTTCCATTTTGCTTAATGATTCCTGCATTTCGGCAAGGTTCTTGGATTGCCCTGTCATCTGCTTTTTTCTCTTTTCACCCTGTCCGTACTGGATGGTTTCATCTAATCCACGTAAGGAATCCAGAACAAAACTGTTCAGTTCTCCGAAGCTTGTTCTAAACTCCATTCCCTTCTGGCTGCCACGTTTTCCATTCCACATTGGGATGGCTACACCGACAATCAGATAAGCTGTCAGTGCAAGCAGTCCTGCTAACCAGTGATATCTTCCGATAAAGATTACCATGATAATCGAGGTCAGTGTTGCGATCGCAATCGGGGAAATGGTATGTGCATAGAACACTTCCAGTAATTCAATATCTGTTGTAATAATAGAGATCAGATTTCCCTTGTCTCTGCCTTCCAGTTTCGCCGGGCAGAGCTTTCTTAAGGAAGCAAACACTTTATGACGAATGATCGCCAACAGTTTAAACGCAATAAAATGGTTACAATACTGTTCCACATAATGCAGGATTCCCCGGAGCACTGCGATCACGATCATGACTGTGATAATCGTCTTTACCGGGGTAAATACTAACCACATCTTCTCTACCGGAACGGTCATTCCAGCTACCCCGGTCAGAAGTCCATGCACGATGACCTGTCCTGCCAGTATTGTCAGGAAGATCGCACACAAGTAACCCAATGTTCCAAGGATAATTGCTGCCAACATGATATGAAGCAGGGGTTTTACTAACCCGATCAGGCTTCCCATGATCTGAATGGCACTTCTGCGTTTTGTTGTATTTGTATGTTCACTCATTATGCCACTCCCCCTTTTCCATAATTTTCCAGAGCCATCTGGCTTTCATACAGATGTCTGTATGCACCATTCTGGCTCATCAGTTCGTCATGTTTTCCACTTTCCTTGATTTCCCCGTCTTTTAAGAAATAAATCTTGTCGGACTTCACGACATTTGCCAGTCTGTGGGAAATCAGAAGCACCGTCTTTGTCTTTGCCAGTTCGTGAATCACATTCATGATCAGTTCTTCACTTTCCACATCAATATTAGATGCCGCTTCATCGAAAATATAAACTGCACTGTCTGTCCGAAGCAATGCTCTGGCAATCACCAGTCTCTGGCACTGGCCACCGGACAAGTTGCTTGCTTTTTCCAGCAACTGTGTCTGCAATCCATCCTGCGTCTGTAAGAAGCCTAAGAGATTGACTTTCTGAAGAACTGCTTCCATCTCTTCTTTCGTCGCATCCGGTTTTGCCATCTTCAGGTTTTCTTCTACTGTGCCTTTGAACAGATAACTGTTATGGCGGACCAGAACAACCCTCTGCATCAGATTTGTTTCATTCACTTCATTCAGCGGTACACCACCGATGGTGATCTCTCCGCTGTATCCCCGGTTCTTTGCTGCAAGGATTCCTGCAATCGTACTCTTACCACATCCGGATTCACCAACCAATGATACAAAACTTCCTGCCGGAAGATTTAAGTTGATGCCTTTTAAAATCTCTCGGTCCGCTTCGTAAGAAAAATGAACATCCTTCAACGACACATCCAATGCTCCATCCGGCAGACATTTTTCTCCCGCCTGTGGTTCCGGCAGATCCAAGATCTTAAAGATCTTGTCACTTGCTGCCATTCCATTCATTGCGATATGGAAAAAGGAACCGAGCAGACGAAGCGGCAGGAAAAACTCGCTGGCAAGCAGGACGATGCAAAGCGTTCCGCTTACTGAAATATTTCCTTTTAAAAACTCCGATACCGCTACTGCCATACCAATCGCCGCACCACCATACGCCACAACGTCCATCACACTTGTGGAATTGAGCTGCATGGTCAGAACTTTCATCGTAATCCTACGGAAGTTCTGGGATTCCACATCCATCTCGTCCGCTTTCTGCTGATCTGCCTGATAAATCTTCAGTGTCGTCAGTCCCTGCAGATTCTCAAGGAACGAATCACCCAGCCCGGTATAGATACTCCAATATTTGCTCAAAAGTTTCTTTGCGATCTTCTGTACCACAACGATCGAGATCGGGATCAGTGGCACACAGATCAACAGGATCACACTTGCCTTTACACTCACTCTACAAAGAATAAGAAATAAGGTCAGTGGTGCGATCAGGCTGTAGAACAACTGCGGAAGGTATTTTCCAAAATACGTTTCCAACTGCTCCACACCTTCTGTCGAAACCTGTACCACTTCTGATGAAGATACCTGCTCACTGTAGGATGCCCCCAGTTTCAACATCTTGTCATAAATCTTTTCTCTTAAAATTCTCTTTACATCTACACATGCAAGATACGAAGACCTTGCCCCCATCCGTTCGCATACAAATCGTATGATCACCACCAGAACGAGGATCAGGATTGTCCTCTCAATCACCGGTACTGTCACCGCACGATAGACCACGCGCTCCAACAGGTCAGCAATCGTAAATACTGCCAGTACCTGCGAGAGCAATGCCGCCCACTGCCACAGGATGGTGTAGACAATGTACTTTTTGGCGTGGGATAAAAGTCCCACCAGTCTTGTTTTAATCATAAAAATCTTATCCTTTTGTTTATTTCTTCGATTCTTTTTCACTGCATATCAGATGCCATACCGCCAGCACCGGATGATACAGAAGCATCCTCGGTCCGGAAAACCGCATGACCACTCGAATCTTCTCCCTCATCTCCGGCTTGTAGCAATGCACTTTACAGTTTGCACAGAATGTTTTTTCTTCCATAAAGGGACATTTCTGGCTTCTGAGTCTGGCATAATCTGAAAGTTCCTGACAGGAAGGACACATCTTTCCTGTCGTTTTGTCATATTCCTTATGATTCTTCCGGCAGTACAGCCGGATCATCTCTTCCACGACATACTGTTCTTTCTGCCGCTTTTTTTCTACTTTGTTCATTTTGTTTCTCCTAGGATATGATCTTCTATTTTTACGGTTTTGACCCGCAGGAAGAAATACAAAATATGGCACATCCATACCACAGCAATACAGATTCTTCCAATCGGCACATTCTTCATAGCAAAAAAGCCGATCGCCATCACAACCGTTACCATCCCGATGATTTTACATTTCGTTCCTACCGTCATCGCCCGATGCTGTACGAAGCTGTCGAGATGCTTCTTATATAATTGAGTTCCAATAAACCAGCTGTGCAGCCGTTCCGAACTTTTCACAAAGCAGAACAGGGTCGCCATATAGAATGGAACTGTCGGCAGAATCGGAAGCACAATGCCGATGGTGCCAAATCCCAGGCACAGAAAGCCGAGTACGATCCAAAATATTTTAAATGGACTCTTCATAATTTTCCTCCTTTCTTATCGAATAATAAATAGAAAAATAGCCGCCCATGGTTCTTGGCGAATACATGAGCGGTTAGTTATCACTTACGCTAGTTATAGATTAACATTGTTTGCCTTTCGTGTCAAACACATTTCACTCCTTAGAGAACACTTTGCAATCGTAGGGCAGTATCCTCGCGCACCTCCTTATTTTAACTCATGCTCCCACGAGGTGAGTGACCATTTCCTTTTTCTTTTCCGATGACTCGCGTCAAATTTCCATTCTTTCTTCTGCTAAGATAGCAGCGATCGTATCTGATATTGTGCTACCGTATGGCGTATTTCAACCTTTGTTCCCCTAAAGGGAGCGACCGTCCTAACGAGTTTATGACACCTACTGTATTTTGATTTCAATCCACGCTCCCGCGAGGGGAGCGACAGTCTCTATTGTCGGAATGATGCCGGAAAAAACAAATTTCAATCCACGCTCCCGCGAGGGGAGCGACATGGTACATCGGTAATAACTTATTGGAAATTTAACATTATTTCAATCCACGCTCCCGCGAGGGGAGCGACGTTTTATCATAGCTCTTGTCATCATTCCAGATATGATTTCAATCCACGCTCCCGCGAGGGGAGCGACCTTTTTCTGGATCAGACTCCATTCTATGTGGTAACATTTCAATCCACGCTCCCGCGAGGGGAGCGACTTGTGACTCAAGGTGGATCTGCGTACCATATATGATTTCAATCCACGCTCCCGCGAGGGGAGCGACGAAAGAGAAGTCCGCGCCGGCAAGGATATCATCATTTCAATCCACGCTCCCGCGAGGGGAGCGACCTATAGCATCGGCCAATTCTTTAGCATTTCTTGTATTTCAATCCACGCTCCCGCGAGGGGAGCGACAAAAGCGTGGAATCCGTTATGAAGCCATGAACGGATTTCAATCCACGCTCCCGCGAGGGGAGCGACCCCACTGCTGTATTTCTTCTACATTTTCCATCAATTTCAATCCACGCTCCCGCGAGGGGAGCGACTGTACTGTACCACGCACATCAGTATAGTACAGGCATTTCAATCCACGCTCCCGCGAGGGGAGCGACATTAATGGAGTTTCTTCTCTTCCGTCGCAGATGGCAAATTTCAATCCACGCTCCCGCGAGGGGAGCGACAATATCACCTTCTTTAAGTTTTCAATTTTGAATATAAATTTCAATCCACGCTCCCGCGAGGGGAGCGACGGTATATCCTGCCGGATTTTTGGTTTCTACTACTTTATTTCAATCCACGCTCCCGCGAGGGGAGCGACGCAACATCATCATTACATTCTATCACAAGACATGGAAATTTCAATCCACGCTCCCGCGAGGGGAGCGACGCGCCTCTTCAGCGGTAAATTTTTCGCCATTTTCAATTTCAATCCACGCTCCCGCGAGGGGAGCGACCCTCTTTCAGTTCATCGCCCACATCATCTATCAGCATTTCAATCCACGCTCCCGCGAGGGGAGCGACGATAGTTTACACCAGAATGAGCAAAATATCAATAATTTCAATCCACGCTCCCGCGAGGGGAGCGACTACGACAAGGTGGTAACAAAGCGTGATGAGTACAAATTTCAATCCACGCTCCCGCGAGGGGAGCGACTCTCTCGCAGTCGTACAGGTCATAATATCTGCACTGATTTCAATCCACGCTCCCGCGAGGGGAGCGACGCTTCTTGATCGAAAATCCATTGATTTCCGGCAAAATTTCAATCCACGCTCCCGCGAGGGGAGCGACTTCTTGCTCTCTGTATTGATCGTTCAGTTTCGAATTTCAATCCACGCTCCCGCGAGGGGAGCGACGCACCGGATACAGCTTGTTATCCGGATCAGCATAATTTCAATCCACGCTCCCGCGAGGGGAGCGACAGCACCGGCACAAACCGTTAAAAGTTACACGGTAGATTTCAATCCACGCTCCCGCGAGGGGAGCGACAGACAGCCTGACCGTATCAGCGGCCGTCCTGGGATTTCAATCCACGCTCCCGCGAGGGGAGCGACGAAAAGGCCGGGCTAAGTCATTATAAGTTTAACGATTTCAATCCACGCTCCCGCGAGGGGAGCGACTGTAAGCCGGCCCATTTCAAACATTTTCTGAATATTTCAATCCACGCTCCCGCGAGGGGAGCGACGATGAAAAGTCTGCCCTTCTGAGTCCAATAAGTGTATTTCAATCCACGCTCCCGCGAGGGGAGCGACTGTCATTGTCGGAACCGTAGACGACCATGAGGTAGATTTCAATCCACGCTCCCGCGAGGGGAGCGACTATTCCGGAAGTAGAAAGTGAGGAATAATATCATGATTTCAATCCACGCTCCCGCGAGGGGAGCGACACGCGCCTTGATATTGTGTATAACAAGGTTTCAGAATTTCAATCCACGCTCCCGCGAGGGGAGCGAC
>OGJY01002800.1_pt1 | contig 16067 bp, 10 predicted proteins | sample 1572231 | NCBI WGS metagenome assembly OGJY01 (sample SAMEA2582121, study PRJEB24529) | metagenome | biome: Human gut stool | place: China | collected 2011
ACTAAACCGTGGGTTTGCAACCCACGGTTATTCACATGAAACCCTTGCAGGGTTTAAATACTCACTTCTGTCAAATAGTGAACATTCATTTCTCCAAATTCTGAACATTCTAAACTTATCAAGATATGTGATACGAAGATCCATGAAGGCCGAATGAAAGCGAAAAAACAAGCGGGTTCATGCTGTATGAATTGTTAATCAGCATGTGTAGTGTGATATGAAAGCATGAAGGCGGATTGTATATAAACTTTTTTCATTTTATATATTAATGTACGCGATCTTGGTGCAGTACTGGATACCGGTTTTTGATAATTCCTCTTTATCCTGCAAACCGGGTAATACGTTGCGTAAATCGTGTTGTTTCGTTCTATAACCCATATATTTCGGAAAATTATGTGTGTTTTCTCTTGTTGATTCGGAAAACCTCTTTACCTTTGCAACAGAATCCGTAGCGGGCAGAGGCTCGCGATAAGCGGTTTCTATTACATATTGTAAGCATTTTACGAAGATTATTCCTAATTAGAAATCTGGAAAATTTCAAGTTTAGCGGAATAATAGACAGTAAATGCTTGCGCTGATTACGTATAAGTTTATCTGCCATTTTTATGGGAGGATTGTTATTATATCGTATAGGCGCGAGCTGTTGTTCTATTATTGCTAAACGGGCCTTCCAGAGCCTCTAATTAAATAATAGACAACACGCTCGCGTTTTTTTATGTCCGTTCATAATCATTCGCGGGGGGTGTTCTCCCCCTTCGTAAAATTAGTTGTTGGCTTTTTAAACCAGATTTATAAACAATTAATTTTAAAAGATTATGAACAAAAAGTTTTCTACACTTGTGGCTGTCCTTCTGGCAGCCGGTGCTTGGACTACGATGGACGCAAAGGTGGTGAAGGTTGAGGCCCCCATTGATGCTCAGTCCTATTTAGTCGGAAGCGGAATTACTGCAGAAGATGCAGGCTTTACGAATGCTCTTACTTATAGTGGAACTTCATTGATTTATGGCGCATTAACGCCAGATGCAGAATCTTCTGTATGGACTATTGAATACAAGACTCCTGGCGACGTAACTGCTGGTTTTTATTTGAAAGCAGGAGATAGTTATGTGATTGCTCCTAATGGAAGTGTTGCTACTGCTCCCTCACTAGGAACTCCAGACGCTAGTAATTTGAAAGTCCTTTTTGTTTGGGCTGAATCTAGCAGTAAGAACTATTTTCAGGTAAAAGAGACAGTTGGAGATAATACAAAGGTGGTTGCAGATGCCTATTTGAAATTAGGTTCTACTTTGGATTGTGACGCTATTGTAGGTAATGCAACAGCTATTGATTTAGCTGTTTACGCAGCCGATTCCAATGTCCCCGGTTTTGACTTGAATGTAGATGATGAAGGAAAGTTGGTATTTACGGGCGACGTAGCTGCTCCCAACTTCGAAGCTCCTGTATATTTCCAGATTGATGGAAACTATATTTATGTAAGCGGTAAAGACGTTAAGGCTGATATGACTGCTGCACCGAAAGCAGGAGAAGCTGTTGGCGCATCCTGGAGATGGGAAAATGGTAAGTTAGTTTCTGTTGCTGCTGAAAATGCGGATGTCAAAGCAAAAGCTAAGTATTTGAAGGTCGCATTAGCAACTAGAGCTGGTGCTCTTACATATACATTGGTAGAAAGTGCTAGTGCTACCACTTTCGCGATTACAAGTAATGCAATTACAGCAACGAATGCTGGTACACCGATAGCTTTGACAGCTCCAACGATGTCTGCTTCTGCTGTATTGGCAAACGCCCAGGCGAAAGCTGAAGTAGCTGTCGTAGGTGGTTCAAATGTTGTAGCAGGTAATTTGCAAATATTGAATGCTCCTTCCGGTTATGTTGTTATTTCTTTACAGCAGGGTAATACTATTAAATATCTGAAAGCAGGTGCGTCTAACACTTATGAATCTAATATTACATTAGCTGACGATCTTACAAACGGAGACCCGAAAGAATATGAAAAATATTTGTGGAGTGTTTCTTCAAAAACGCTTGGAGGTAAAGCATACTATACTTTCACCAGCTTGGCAAAGAATGGCGATAAGAATTATGTAGCCTTTGAAGAACATCAAGCAAATGCTGTTTACTCTAAACAAGGTATTACTTTGGGTAATGGTACACAGTTTATTGGTATAGATGGAAATTTAGGTAATACTCCTGCCGTTTTCGGTTTCTACAATGCATTCCAGTTAGCTAAGACACAGGCACAGTTGGACGGTATCTACAGCCCTGGCTTTGAAATGACTGTAAAAGTCAGCAAAGATGGTAAAGAAACGATCGAAGATATCGATGTATTCGGTAAGACAATGTATCCGAAAGCTACTAAGGTAGGTGAAACATCTGTACAATTGTGGGATAACAATAAAACAGACGCTAAAGGAGCTAAACTTCTTGCATTGGATAAGACAAAGACATTCGACTCTACTTCTCCTATTGTAGGTGAGTTCGTTTGGATTACACCGGCAGAACTTAGCAAGAATAGTACTAACTACGAAACAGATTTCCAATTCATTTATTCACTTGGAGATCCTGCTTTGGTTGAAGAAGTAAAAGTTGTAGGTTTAGGCTCTCTGTATATCTTTAAAGCATCTGATAAATATTATCTGACTGTTAATAAGGCTGTAAACGAAGACACTACACTTCCGTACATCAAATTAGAAGGAAGCAACATTTATGATGTTAAGAAGTTGTTAGGTCAGTACCTGAGCTTCTCTTATGCTGATACAAAAGCAAATGCAGTAGCTAATAGTGAAGAATATAAATTAGGCGCTATGTTGGCTGTTACTCAAAATACAACAATAGAGGCTGATTTCATCATAGGTACAAGCGCCGCATTGCCTGAAGCTCAGTGGGCTGTAACTGCTGCTAATAAGGATAATAATACCTTCACATTGACAAACCGTGAAGTTGCAACTAAGACACTTACAGGTGTTCAGTTGCGTGAAGTTGGTAATAAGTTTGTTATGACTGTCACAGGTGGTGATGGTAATGCTAATATCACATCTGATTTGGTAACTCTGACTGCAACAGCTCTGAGCAAGACTACTAACTTCGACGGCTACATGCAATCTACTCCGAATGCATTGAGAAATGAAAATTACTATCTAGGCCAGTATCATGCTGTTGAAGGCAATAACCATGCTTACTTCGTAGAAAACCATACTGACAAAGCTAGCCATCAGATTGGTATGACTGCTGAAAAAGAAAATGCTCAGAAGTGGAACCTGCGTTTGGCTACAAAAGCAGATGAAGATGGTAACTATACTTTAGTTGATACTGTAAAAGTTCCTCTGGTATTCGCTACATTGATAGATGGTAAGATTGTAACTGATGCTACGAATAAAGATGTTGTAAAAGATACTTTGTTTGTTCTTCCTTATGCATTCCAGAACGCTTCTAACAGAGAATTTGTTTCTTACAAAGAAGGTAAAGGTTTTGAATTCTATTACTGTAATAAAGATTACAAGGAAAATAGCGATGTGAATGAAGATGATGTTATCAAGTTCGCTCTGAAGATGAAACCGGATAACACCTACAACTTCGTTGAACTCAGCATGGATAAAAATAACGATACCGATGCTCTGGGTACAGAGAAAGTGTTGGGTGGCAACAGTGCTAACAAGGGTGTTATCACTCGCGTAGCAACTTACGATCAGAATGCAAACTCTCTGATGGTTGTAGAAAAAGCAGATGCTCCTGAATATCATAAAATCGCTGCGGCTTGGGGTGATACTATCAAATTGTTCCGTGACGAAAACAACTCACAGGTTGTTTACGAAAAACTGGATAAGAAATCTGTTCTAGAGAAAGATACTTTGAGCTTCCTGAATATCGATAACGTTAATCAGTTCAAAGTAAACCCGGCTATCTTTGCAGATACTGCTTATATCAACCGTACAGATGCTAATGGTGAATTGAACACTTGCTACCAGTACTTACTGGCTGTAAATGTAGATCCTGAAAAGTCTTACTATTGCCCGTACAACCCGAAACATAACACAGACGAATGGAGAGATGAACACAATGGCCCTTGTGCTGATGCAAAAGAACATAGAGCTGTTTATGGTCGCTTCCTGATCAACTTGATCGATACAGCTAATGTGTATGGTGAAGAACATATCCATAACAACCCGTATATCGACGAAATCGAAGTTGGTGCCGACAAGCGCGCAAAACTGTCGTTCGTAGAAGGTGTTCATGCAGATGATACATTATTTATTACTCGTCAGGGTGGTGAAGTTGTTAAATTGGCTATGGATACTCCAGACTTCAATGTAGCTAAGTTTGCCTTCCGTTATGTTGATGCTGATGCCAAGACATTCAAAATCCAAACTCAGTATAAAGAGTATGCTCCCGGAACAGACGAAGATGATCTTTATGTATCCAACGAAGGTTACCTGAGATGGATCAACGGCGCATTGGTTGTAACAGAAGACTTCGAAAACGGTGACGTATTCGGTATCGAAGAAAACTACGAAGGCAACCCGGTTGCTAACGAAGATATCACAGCTTCTTCTATCAGCGTAATTGCTCAGGAAGGTAAAGTTATCATCAACGGTGCAGCTGGTAAGAAAGTTGTTATCAGCAACGTTCTTGGTCAGACAATCGCTAACACAGTTCTTTCTTCCGACAACGCTACCATCACTGCTCCTGCAGGTGTAGTTGTAGTAGCCGTAGAAGGTGAAGCAGCTGTAAAGGCAATCGTAAAATAATAGAAACTATTTATAATCAATAAATTTAAATTTGACTGCGCGGTGATATCGGACAAGAATCAACCAAGTATCCCGCGAGGGCGAACAAGCGGTCAGTATTAATACTAAAGTAATGAAATAAAGTTCTTCTGTTCTACCTCTGTGAAGAGCAAAAACAGACAAAAACAAGCCTCGGTGGATTCGTCTATCGGGGCTTCGTTATAGAAGAATAGAACTTCGCCGCCTTCATCCGTCTGGGTGACCCGGCTACTGTTAAGATAGCCAATGTCAATCTGGAACGTAAGCAGCTCGACTTTATGTTGATGGAATAAAGTGTAGAAGTAATTATTTACAGCTATTTAGTTTGTACGATATCCGTATTTGCTCTTGTCGAGGCGTCAATAATTGAAACGCATTATTAAGGTGTGACTAAATGAGTGCAAATGCGAATGTTCATGTTTATTTATCTGCCCAATATCAAAACTGACGTTCTTTATATTTTTGAAAACAGAACAATGTAAAACAGGAAATCAATAATTAAATTGTTATAATTGTAACTATTATCAATTATTAATACGTTGAATTATGAGATCAAAAAAAATTAAAGTTTTCTTTTCCTGCTTTGTATTATGTTTACTCGTAACTACGATAAAAGCACAAAGTACATATTCTGAAGCAACAGTAGAGACACAAGGGTCGATACCTGGTTCTGGATATGATTGTTTGGGAGTTTGGAAAATGATATCACCTGCTCCTCATGATGTGAGAAATGGTGTGTTTGAATGTAGGATCGCACTTCCTCCTGAATCAGTGGGGGGAGCCAATTATTCTTATATTTATGGACCATCTATTATTTTTCGTAATTTTACTGGGAACGATCTTGTATTACAATTAGATGTAAATGAACTAATTCCAGAATCTAAAATCACAGGTGGTTTGGTTACTTATGAGTTGGTTGTGCCAAAATGGGTAGATACTTGGGGAAGACCTGCGTCTTCCGGAACGGGAATTATCTGCCATTACCACATAGAGGTTAGATTAAATAATTTATACTAATATGAAAAGTCGACTCACTTATGTCGTATTGTTATTTTCTTGGCATTTGAATGCGCAAATGATCGAACTTCCGGCGGAGCGTATTTATCTCTCGCTTGACCGTTCGTTTTACAATATAGGTGATATGATGACTGTTTCTGCTCAACTGTTCGGTGCAGGTAGGAAACAGGCGGCATTAAGTGAGTATATATATGTAGAACTATTTAATAGTCAGGATTCGGTACTGTTGAGAAAGAAGGTAAGATGCATACAAGGAGAGGCTGTTTCATTTCCGATCCAATTAGATTATTTTTGGTCAGGATCAGTTTTCTACCTGAGGGCTTATACTCGTTTGATGCAGAACTTCAGGCCGGAGACTTATCCGATTGTGGAAATACCGATAGGACAACCGCTGATTGTCGCTTCAGAACAAGTGCTGGGAGTCAGATGCTCTTTTTTTCCGGAAGGAGGGCAATGGATGAACGGAGAAGTTCAGAATATGACGGTTTATCTGACCGACGACCACGGCAACCCGTTGTCAACGCCTTTTCATATACTGAATCATACAGATACAGTGGCTGGCGGAACCTCCTTTTCTTCCGGGATGCAAACCATCCGTCTGCATCCGAAAGAAGGGGATGAGTTTTGTTTGTCTGTAAAGAGTCAGGGCGAACACTTCTTATTCCCTTTACCGTTGCGGCAAGAGGAAAGGCATACTTTGCAAGCAGTGATAAACCGGAATAAGATTTATTACAAAGTAATTTCTGCGAAGGAACCGATAAAGCAAGAGCGTCTGTTTGTTTATTATGCTGGGATGGGGTTGGAAGAAATCAGTTTGACAGAAAAGCAGCGTAGCGGAATTATATCTGTGGCGGATGGGGAAGACGGTTTGTTTATTCTTGCCCTGACGGATCAACAAGGTAATATAATCTCGCAAACGGCCCTTTGGAAAAAGAAAATGCAACCTGAGCTTTCTTTGGAAAAGAGTGAATATACTTCCGGTGAAGCCCTCCGCTTGTTAGTAGACCTACAAGAAAATTCCTCTGTCTATTGCCGTGTTGTGGAAAGCAATCAGTTGGCTTCTTCGGCCATCACGCAGTCGGAGTTGGGAAGCGAGCTTGCATCCCCGGTTCCTTTCCCGTCCTCTTATTTGGCGGCTTCTTCCAAAGATGTATGGAAAGAAACGGAGGCCTGGATGCGGACAACCCGTTGGGTTCGCTTTCATTTGCCGGATGTAGTGCGAAAGGATTTTAAATACACCTATCAGCCGGAAACGATTCTGCAGTTTACGGGTAAAGTCACCTTTCAAAGTGATAAGTCTTTGAAAGACGGAACGATAGTTGCTTATAATGCTGAAACTGATGAGGTGAACGAAGGGACGATTTCAGAGCAGGGGCGTTATACTATTCCGGTCTCTGACTTTTTAGAAGGTAATCATTTCTTTCTGCAGGCACATCCGGCGAAAGGTAAGGCCGGTTTTTATAAGTATATACCGGATGATGATACATTTCCATTGATCAGCAATCCTTTCCTTCAGAACCGTATCCGCCGGAAATATGCGGAAACAACTGCCGGTTATCAGGACAGTACCGATTTTTTCTATCAGGTAGATGAGGCGGGAAACCGGGATTATATTATGCCTGAAATCACAGTAAAAGCCCGTAGTAGGCAGGAAAAGCATGTTTCGACGGAGAAGTTCTACAAGATGAATCATATAGATGAAGAGGTTATAGACAAACGCAACTATTCCCGGCTGGAAGATATTATTGAGGACATGCCGGGAGTCAATATAGTCTATTCTTCTGAAGTAGCGGAAGGACAAAGACCTATACCGATATTAAAGAGTTTAAGAGGAGTATCGACAGTTCATGGCGGAGAATCAACTGGTATCCCGATTTTAGTGGATGGAGTGAGAATGAATTTGCAGGAAGCTTTTGATATGATCTCTCCCCAACAAATCAAGTCGGTAGAGTTTCTTAAACCCTGGCAGACCAATGCTGTGACATTCGGTGCTATTGATGGAGCTTTATCAATTACAACCAAGGGGATGAAGAAAGAAAATGTCGTGAGTAAAGGTTTCTTTTATTATCCAATGGGATTGACAATAGGTGAAGCGTATTCAAAAAGTCCGGCTCAGGCTCCTTCGGCCCCCGGTGAATATGATTTGCTGGTTGATGTAATCACAAAGGAGAATGCCGTTTATTCCTATCGACTACCATTTACAGTGAAGAGATGAATCATAAAAGGCAACTATTCCACGTCGAATCAGTTGCCTTTCTTTTACCAATAAATCAAACCCAGCGTACCGCACCCGATCAGTGCCAATCCCAGCAATGCATAAAAGATGCGTGCCCCTTTTCTTCCGAATTTATTAACGAAGGTTGTTGCTCCGCTGGTTTCAAAATACCAGTCGAAGTTGAAGATTGCAGCAACCAGGGAGAAGGCACCCAAAGCGATGAAAATAGCCAATATGAAATAATCGGTCGGTTCCATCGGTTATTTTACTTCAACGGTTCGTGATCCGTCAGGGTTTTCGCTGATCGTTACGTTTACTACATCACCCGGCAGCATCTCTTCAACCTTTTCCGGCCATTCGATGAAGCAAAGGGCACCGCTGTAGAAGTAATCTTCCGTGCCGATCTGTTCCGCTTCGCTGATCTTATTGATACGGTAGAAGTCGAAATGATAGATCAGTTCGCCGGTAGTCTCGCTACGGTATTCGTTGATAATGGCGAATGTCGGGCTGTTGATAACATCTTCTACACCCAGTTCTTCGCAGATAGCCTTTATGAAAGTAGTCTTTCCGGCTCCCATGCTACCGTAGAATGCAAAGACCGCACGATCATCCATACCGGCAATAAACTCTTTCGCTGCCTGACGGATGGTATCTAAATTCTCAATCTTGATAGTACTCATGATGTCTGTCGATAATGTTCTTTTATTATGCCGCAAAGGTATATTAAATTGTCGATTGTCAGCCGTCAACCGCCAACTATTTTGGGATCATGGTGATAAACGGCACCATCATTTCTTCCATTGAAATACCCCCGTGCTGGAATGTGTTCTTGTAGTAGGACACATAATAATTGTAGTTGTTCGGATAAGCAAAGAAATCGTCGTTCATGGCGAAGATATATTTGCTGCTCAGGTTGGGCGATGGGAGACCTATCTTTTCCGGATCGCGTATCTCGAATACCTCTTTCGGGTTGTAGTTGAGGTTCTTGCCTACCTTGTAACGCAGGTTCGTGTTGGTATTCCGGTCGCCTATCACCTTTATCGGATTATCTACACGGATGGTTCCGTGGTCGGTAGTTACGATCACTTTATAACCTTTGTCGGAGATGCGGCGGAACAGTTCCAGGGTCGTGGAATGCTGGAACCAGGAACGGGTCAGGCTGCGGTAAGCCGCTTCGCTCTGTGCCAGCTCGCGGATCATCTTCATTTCCGTACGGGCATGCGACAACATATCTACAAAGTTCAGTACAACGACATTCAGCTGGTTATGCGTCAGGGATGAGATCATATTCAGCAACTTTTCGCCATATTGCGAGTCGTGCACCTTGTTGTAGGAGAACGTATATTTCTTGCGGAAGCGGTCTATCTGTGTCTGGATCAACGGAGCCTCGTTGAGATTCTTACCCTCTTCGCTTTCCTCGTCTACCCAAAGGTCGGGAAACATCTTCTCTATCTGCGAGGGCATCAAGCCTGAGAATATAGAGTTGCGGGCATACTGTGTAGCGGTAGGGAGAATGCTGTAATACAACCCCTCGTCGAAGGTGAAATATTCTGCCAACAGGTCTTTTACCACGCGCCACTGATCCAGGCGGAAGTTATCGATCAGGATAAAGAAAACCTTCTCCTCGTTGTCCAGCAACGGGAATACCTTCTTCTTGAAAAGATCCGGACTCATCAAAGGGCGTTCGGCCGGGTTCTGTATCCAGTTTACGTAATTCTTCTTTACAAACTTACCGAAAGCATTGTTAGCCTCTTCTTTCTGCATCCGGAGCATGTCGGACATCTGCGTCTGGCTGCTTTCCAGTTCCAGCTCCCAATAAACCAACTTCTTATATAGCTCCATCCAGTCGTCGGTAGTCAATGAGTCGTTGATCTGCATGCCGATACGGCCGAATTCCTGCTGGTAACCGACCGTAGTCGTTTCTGAGATAATCACATTCTTATGTACATTCTTCTTGATAGACAGAAGAAGCTGGTTCGGGTTGACCGGCTTGATCAGGTAATCGGCGATCTTGTTACCGATGGCCTGGTTCATGATGCTTTCTTCTTCACTTTTGGTCACCATCACGACCGGTACGTTGGGGTTGATCTCTTTGATATGGGCCAGTGTTTCCAGACCAGTCAGACCGGGCATGTTCTCGTCGAGGAAAATAATATCGAACGATTGCTCCCTGCAACAGTCGATAGCATCCTGCCCACTGATCACCGGAACTACTTCATATCCTTTATCCTGCAAAAACAAAATGTGAGGTTTCAGCAAATCGATCTCATCATCTGCCCAAAGTACTCTGTCTTTCTTTACTGCCATATTATTATCATATTAGTTCTTACAAATTTAATCGGAATAGTTTACATAATAACGATGCGTTTTACTGTTTTGTATATTCTTCGCTGTTTTTTACGGTCTTTTATATCCGCCCGGCAATGCATGGTAACGACACGGTAGCTCTCCCCCCCCTCACCTGTAGCGTTCCGGGCTATGTAAAAGCCTCGATACTCTGTTTATATCTCACATTGGATAAATAAATATCCCACGTTAGATAATCAATTATCCCAGCTTGGATAATTATTTATCCAAGCTGGGATACTAATAGTGCATCGGGGCTTTCGCATACAACGGACAGTGGCAGTGAAGAGGTATGAGAGCCTCTGCACTGCCACTGTCTATAAGAGGGGGAAGATGATATCAGTTCTTTTTCATCGTGTAGTCTGTGATGCCCAGCGCTTCATAAGCCTGGAGCAATGCCTCGTCGTTGTCGGAGATCATCAGCAGCTTGTCGCCTTCCATCAGGACGGTATTGCCTTTGGGAATGAAATAACGTCCGTCGCGCATCACCATAACGGCCAGTGTATGGTCGGGCAAGGTAAGTTCCATCAGCTTGTTACCGTGCGTAAGGACTTCCGGAGTGATATCGATTTCGCTCATGGCGCTTTTGATGCCTTCTGGGAGTTCGATGCCGAATACGTCTTTCCGTTCCGGTTCGTCGATCAGTCCGAGCCATTTGGCTGCCTGCGTCACGGTGGTTCCCTGGATAAGCAGGGAGAGGATGGTGATAAAGAATACGACGTTGAATATCAGCCCCGCATGCTCAATCCCGGCAATCAGCGGATAAGTGGCGAAGATGATCGGGACAGCTCCGCGAAGGCCTACCCAGGAGATATATAACTTACCTTTCGTCGTAAAATTCTTATAAGGGAGCAGGCAAAGGAATACGCTGACCGGACGTGCAAAGAGAATCATGAAGATACCGACAGTGAGCCCGATCGGGGCAACCGGCAGCAATTCGTGGGGGTTGACAAGCAATCCCAGCGTAAGGAACATCACAATCTGCCATAACCAGGCAAAACCGTCGAAGAAAGTACCGATACTTTTCTTATGTACGATCTTGGCATTTCCAACCACCAGCCCGGCAATATAAACAGCCAGATATCCATTTCCTTTGCACAGCGTAGTGGCGGCGAAGGTGAAGAAAGCGGTAGCCAGCAATAAGATCGGGTACAACGACTCATTATCTATATCGATCTTGTTGATGATCAGCACAGCCAGTTTACCCAGCAGGAAGCCGGCAATAGCACCCACCGACAACTGGATCACCAGTGAAAGAGCAGCATCGGCCAGGTTCATCCCGGCTGTTTGAATATAGGCGATCAGCAGCAAGGTAAGCATGTAGGCCATCGGGTCGTTACTACCACTTTCCAACTCCAGCGTGGGACGCAACCGTTGCTTCAGGTAGACCCCTTTACTTCGGAGGATGGAAAAGACAGACGCGGAATCGGTAGACGACATAACAGCCGCCATCAACAATGATTCGGGAAGGGTGAGGGTTTCATAACCCGTAACAAATTTAGAGATGTAATAAATGAAGCCACCCGTGATAAACGTAGTGGCCAGCACCCCGACCGTTGCCAGAATAACCCCTTGCGAGGCAATCGGTTTAACCTCTGATATCTTCGTATCCATACCACCCGAAAACAGAATGATACTCAACGCCAGCATACCGATGAACTGTGCGGCGTTCGGATTACTGAACTGAATACCCAGTCCGTCGCTACCAAATAACATACCGACTCCCAGGAATAGCAACAACGCGGGGAGTCCGAAACGATAACCTGCCTTACCGGCGAAAATACTGAAAAAAAGAATGACGGAAGCAATCAACAAGATTCCTTCCGCATTATGTAAAATCTCTAAGTCGTGGAACATAAGCGGAAACGGTTTACTCTAATTTATCCTTCAAAATAACGAAAAAAAACTGAAATAGCAATGGTTTGAATGCCGAAAAATCAGGCTTATATACTGATTAATGAATATATTACGTATATTTGCCCTGATAAAATAAACACTATGCATAAAACACATTTATTTGTACTATTGTTCGCTTTCATGCTCGGAACAGCATGCAGCAAGCAGCAACACTTCATCTCTGACAATGCATTCAGAGCGGAAGTAGAGAAAGATTTCCAAGCCAAACAGGTTGCCCTGCCTGACGGAGATCTGTTCGCAGTTTTCAATCAGGAAATGACGCCGCAGGAGAAAGAGGCATTGACCTTCCTTTACGCCTACATGCCGATCGGCGACATTACCGATTATGACGGGAAACTCTATCTGGATAACATCCGCAGTTCTTTCAAGGCGAAACAGGAAATGCCCTGGGGCGACAGTATCCCTGAAGACATCTTCCGCCACTTCGTCCTGCCGATCCGCGTGAACAACGAGAACCTGGACGAAAGCCGTATGGTCTTCTACGACGAACTGAAAGACCGTGTAAAAGGCCTGTCCTTGTACGATGCCGTGCTGGAAGTAAACCACTGGTGTCATGAGAAAGTAATCTATACCCCTTCCGATGCCCGTACCAGCTCGCCGCTGGCCTCTGTAAAGACGGCTTACGGACGTTGCGGTGAAGAGTCAACCTTTACGGTGGCCGCACTCCGTTCGGTAGGCATCCCCGCCCGCCAGGTATATACGCCGCGTTGGGCACACACCGACGACAACCATGCCTGGGTAGAAGCCTGGGTGAATGGCAAATGGATGTTCCTGGGTGCTTGCGAACCGGAACCGATCCTGAACCTGGGGTGGTTTAACGGCCCCGCTTACCGTGGCATGCTGATGCATACTAAGGTATTCGGCAAATACAACGGCCCCGAAGAAGTCATGCTCGAAACAGACGGCTACACCGAGATCAATGTGATCGACAACTACGCACCGACAGGCAAAGCCATCGTAACCGTAGTGGATGCCGACGGCAAGCCTGTTCCCGATGCCAGCGTTGAATTCAAGATATACAACTATGCCGAGTTCTATACCGTAGCCAATAAAAAGACCGACGCCGAAGGAAAGACCTTCCTGACAGCCGGTAAAGGCGATATGTTCGTCTGGGCTACCAAAGACGGCAAGTTCGGTTTCGATAAAGTATCTTTCGGTAAAGGCGATGTAACGATCAAGTTGGATAAGAAGCCGGGTGATGCCATCGAAGCAGTCGCTCTGGATGTTATCCCGCCGGTAGACGGTTCCATCCCTGCTGAAGTAACTCCCGAACAGAAGGAAGCCAATGCGAAACGCCTGTTGGAAGAAGACGCTATCCGTAATAAATACGTAGCTACCTTCTATACCGAAGAGAAAGCGGAAGCCCTGGCAAAAGAGCTGGGTATCGACCCGTTGAAAACGTCCGACTTCCTGATCGGCAGCCGTGGCAACTGGATGGAGATCGAGAAGTTCCTCCGCGAAACTCCGTCCGACAAACGTCCGGTAGCAATGGCCTTGCTGGATGTGATCTCTGCGAAAGACCTTCGCGATACACCTGCTTCTGTACTGGCCGATCATCTGAACAATACGGAAGTGGTTAACTCGGATCAGTTCAACAGATATATACTGAACCCGCGTGTAGCCAACGAATTCCTGTCTCCTTACCGTAACTATTTCATTGCCAACTTAGATCCCGAACTGGCCAAACAGGCCCAGGCAGATCCGATGGCACTGGTTGACTGGGTGAAGAAGAATATCACGATCAAGAACGAACTCAACTCACAGCGTATCCCTGTTATGCCGATGGGCGTATTCAAATCGCGTGTGGCTGATACCGGATCGCGCGACATCTTCTTTATCGCTGTGGCACGTAGCCTGGGTATCCCTGCCCGTATCGAGCCGGTAGCCCGCAAGGTGCAGTTTATGAAAGACGGCCGGTGGATGGATGTAGACTTCGAAGCGGCCGTTCAGACTACAGCCAAGCAAGGTAAGGTTACAGCTACTTACGCTCCGATCAAGGCATTGCAGGATCCGAAATATTACAGCCATTTCACGATCGCCAAGATCCTTCCGGATGCTAAATTGCAGACGCTGAACTTCCGCAGTGCAAGTACCGATATGGGCGTAGGAACTACCTGGAGCAGCTTGTTAAAACAACCGCAGGCTATCGACGAAGGTAACTATATGATGGTGACCGGAACCCGTATGGCAAACGGCAGCGTACTGGCCGAAGTATCGTTCTTCAACATAGAGCCGGATAAGACAACCAATATCAAACTGGAGATGCGTGAGAACCTCGAAGAAGTGCAGGTGATCGGTAACTTCAACTCCGAGAATAAGTTCAAACGTGCCGATAACGGCGAAGAAACCAGTGTACTGGCAACAACCGGCCGTGGTTACTTCGTAGTGGCTATCCTCGGTGCCCGTCAGGAACCGACCAACCACGCTATGCGCGACATCGCCGCCGTGAAGAAAGACCTCGAAGCATGGGGACGCAGCATGGTGCTTCTTTTCCCGGATGAAAAGGGTTACAACAGCTTCGATCCGAAAGAGTTCGGCGAACTGCCTAATACCATCACTTACGGTATCGATGCAGACAACCATATCCAGAAGGAGATCGCATCGGCCATGAAGCTGCAAAATGCAAGCCAGTTGCCGATCTTCATCATCGCCGACACTTTCAACCGCGTCGTATTCGTATCCCAGGGATACACGATCGGCCTGGGTGAACAGTTGATGAAGGTGATACACAAGCTGTAAGATCTGGCAAGAACAGAAACAAAATCAGCCGGGGTGTTATGTCTTAAGATACCCCGGCTGATTTAATATATTATGCAGTCATAAATTACAATTCGTCAATCTCTTTCACCGACAATCCGGTACACTGAGCGATCGTTTCAATATTAATTCCCTGTTTTTTAAAGTTCGCAGCAATGAGACGTTGTTCTTCTGCCTTGCCTTTCTCTTCAGCTTCTTCCACAGCATACTCCAGCGTAGCACGCCAGTCGCGGTAAATCTTCAGATTCTCCTCATAGACAGCACGTTCGTGATCGGTCATTGCTTCTAATTTCGATACATCGAGCAGACGCTTGAAGGCATCATTTTTCTCCTTGAACGGAGACATATCAAATAAATTCATATTCTTCAATATATAAATCGTGTTTTCAAGAGGCGTCTTACACTCCTCTTCACTTAAATTGAACAGGTCGAACGACAGATAGATCTGCTTCAACTTGACCTCGCCAAATGTTTTACCCGTTGCCTCGTTCGCCAAAACCACATCCGTGCGCCAATTTTGAAACTCAGGCAGGCTGAAGTTCAACAGGTAGATACCATACACCGGAAGCAGGCTGTACTTCCAGTCATCACCGGTCCTTCCCTGACGGGAGACCATTTTACAAAGATAATAGAATCCGCGGTTAAAGAAATAACGTTGCGGGCAATTCTGCATTTCCAAGACAAATTTCGTCCCGTCCACATCTTCGCAAAGGAGATCGAAGATCACCGTGCGCTGTTCTACTACTTCCGGTTGGATTTCTTTATCGAGATAGGTCAGGTCTTTCACCTGGCGTTCACCCTGAAGGGCGGCATTGATAAAATCAATGGCTACTTGCTTTACCCCGAAGACAGCCTTGAAGCCGGCATCGAGCATGACATTCACGTATCTTTCCATATGTTAATGGTTTAAATGGTCTATTACCCAATAGCGGGTAACGCGACAAATGTAAGTATTATTTTATTATTCCGGTTATCGAAAAGCGTTTTTTTGATTCAAAGTTGGCAAGAACTGAGCCAATAATATCTACAAAGTATATTTTGAAAAACAACTATCA
>OGJY01002802.1_pt1 | contig 16048 bp, 14 predicted proteins | sample 1572231 | NCBI WGS metagenome assembly OGJY01 (sample SAMEA2582121, study PRJEB24529) | metagenome | biome: Human gut stool | place: China | collected 2011
AATAAAGTTCTTCTGTTCTACCTCTGTGAAGAGCAAAAACAGACAAAAAAAGCCCGACTGGTTTACTCCGGTCGGGCTTTGTAAGTTATAAGAAATTAGACAAAACTAACCTGACTTATTTCTTTACCAAATGCGTGCAAGGCGTCTTGTATCTTTCGAGCCGTTTTTTCTGACGGACGACGATGACCGGTCAGATAATGGCTTAATTGTCCTTGATTAACGCCTGTTATTCGCGATAGTCCGGCAATGGAAAGCCGGTCACAATAATAAGCGAGAAAAGAAGGTATATCATAACTAAACTCGAATTCAGCATCCGGAAACTCTTTCCCTTCTTCTTTAAACAGATCCTTCATTTCGTCACGGGCTTTATAGAAGTCATTGATAGCTTCTTGTGCTGTATCGCCGTCGCCAATTAACCCAAAGGGTAAATTATTCTCATCCGGCATATAAGCACTATACCCGTCATTGCCACGTTCTATAAAAACTCTAATATTCATAACTTTAGTTTATTTAGATGGATTGGATTAAAATATAACTCCGGAATCCCGTTTAATTGATTTTAATGTTCCTGTTGCAACTTCCAGCTTTCCATGATTACTGGTTGTAAAATATTTTCCTGTTATAGGGCTATACCACAGTGGATGACCAGCTCTTTGTTTATCTGTCTTGTAGCATCCGGCATTAGCCAGAATTCTTTCCAATTCATTCTATTTTATATTTTTTTGTTTGATTAGCCCATTGTAAAGATACGAATATTAATATCATCTGCAAAGAGAAAAGGAAAAATCATCTTTCATATTTAAAGAATCTCATCATACAAACTGCTTAATCTTTTCCGAAGGAATAAAACCGCATACCTTTTGCGTGATATCAATGTATTGACCGGTATTCCGGTCGATTCGGCAATCTCTTTGAACGGGACACCTTCCAGTTCCGTTAGTTCGAAAACGGTTCTTTGCTCATCCGGCAATTCGAGTAATGCATTTTCCAGTTCTTCCCAAACCATCGCACGGAGATAATCCATTTCCGGCGACTGATCTTCATCCGGCATCAGTTCGGACAGTTCTTTCAGAAAGGTACCATCCTCATCATACCCCGAAAGATAAGGCATTTCCTCTTCCCGGTGCTTACGGCTACGGTCGATTATCTGGTTGCGGGCAACGGAGTATAACCAGGCAGAGATCTGTTCGATCGGATTATCTGCCTGGTCGTTCTTCATAAACTGGTAGAATACGTTTTGCAGGATATCTTCGCTGTCTTCTTTGGATGAGACACGCCGGGCTATAAAACCTCGCAGCTGTGCTTGGTATTTTTTGAAGATATCCGCAATGCGTACATTCCGTTCCTCATTCGGGAGGGTCTTGTTTAAGTGCTCCATCATTCCGGTTTATTGTCGGAACCGGGGTGCTGCATCCCGTTCCTGCCGTTGCGGAATTCTGCCATGTGACGGCGTATATGCTCCCGGCGTTCTTCCCACGGCATATTTCTCATTTGTTCATGGAAGCGTTCATGCTCTTCCCGACTACCCCAGAATGCATCCGGATGATGTCTGAAATGTCCGAAAGGGCCGAACTTCCCGAAGCCACCGAACAAGATGCGGGTCAGCAGCATGAAGCCCAGCGCCTGCCAGTAGTTGATAGCCGACCAGCCGATAACAGCCGGGATCAAAAGATTCCACAGATACATAACAGCCAGGCCGGCCAGTGCAAACAGGGCGATAAAAAATAATATGACTAATGCTCCTCTTAGTTTTCCTGAATTTCTCATTGTGATTTGATTTTTTGATGTTGTTTTTTACTCTGTTATTAATTCGATCGCATGGGTATTGCAAACATTTACACAGTTGCCACATCCTACGCAATTATCCGGATTGATAACGGTAGCGTAGCTACAGCTACCGTTGTTCACCATCTTCAATACATCTCTCCGGCATCTCTTTACACAATGCCCGCATCCGCTACACTCGTATGCAAAGACTTGTAAAGATATTACTTCTTTTCTCTTTCTTCCGAACATTTTCTGTTTCCATTTAATAATTAAAATTGCTTATTAAGACATGCCTTCTATTTTGGTAGACGATTGGGGCCGAAGAATATTTTAAATAGGAATCTTTTTTTGATGTATATTTTACATTAGTCTGTATATTTGTATCATTCAAATGAAAAAAGTGATGAACAATATAAATAATACGCCAGCATATTGGTTTATTTTCTTCAACGATCAGTTACTGCTTCAGAAAAAAGGTGAAACTTATACGATCCCTTATAGTGTCAATCCCCCTGTTCAAGTCGGCCATGTGTTGGAAGTCGGTTCACTTCAGGATATACCCTGCCGTACTGCATCTGTAGATACCCTCTTGGAAGAGACAGCCGGGTATCTGCCGATGGGCTTGCGTGCTTCGTATGATTTTCTGGATGGCGCTTTGCATAAGATGGCGGGAAAGGCCTATGAACTGGTTTATTGGGATCAGCACAGCCGCTTTTGCCCTTCATGCGGAACAAAGACGGTGATGCAGACAGCCATTTCCAAACAATGTCCGGCCTGTAAATATGAAATTTATCCGACGGTTTCCGCTGCTATTCTGGTCTTGATCCGTAAGGAAGACTCTATCCTGTTGGTTCATGCCCGTAATTTCAAAGGTTCTTTTCATGGATTAGTGGCCGGTTTCCTAGAAACAGGGGAGACGCTGGAAGAATGTGTAAAGCGGGAAGTAATGGAGGAAACCGGATTGGAAATCCGCAATATCACCTATTTCGGTAACCAGCCCTGGCCTTATCCCAGCAACCTGATGGTGGGTTTTATAGCTGATTATGCCGGAGGAACGATCCGTTTGCAGGATGAAGAACTGAGCGAAGGCGCATTCTTTACGAAAGATAATCTGCCGGAACTTCCCCGGAAGCTCAGCCTGGCCCGCAAGATGATCGACTGGTGGCTGGAGCAATAGGATTTGTAGTCATTGTATAACCTAAAAACAATAGTATTTATGTGTAAAAAACTTACCTTTTTATCTTGCTTGGGACTTTTACTGCTGGCTTTGCCGATAGTAACTGCTACAGCGCAGGTTACCACCGCGGACTATCTGCGGGCAGATACCTTTTTGACCTGTTCTTCCCGAATGTATTTCGCTGCTGTTGCACCTGCCTGGCTCGACAGTTCGCATTATTTCTGGTATAAGAATCATGAACGCGGAGGATATTTTTATTATCTGGTGAATGCAAAGACCGGAAAAAAGCAACGGGGAACGGATAAGAAGCAGCTGGCCTCTTTCCTGACCGGGAAACAAAAGCCTTTGGCTGAAATCCTGTTGAAAGAAGAAGATAAGAATGAGAACCGCCGGAGAACCGATGAAGAGGCAAAGCCGGTCGTTTCACCCGATAATAAATGGGAAGCCTATATCAGGGACAACAACGTATATATCCGTCCTGCCGGGGAAGAAAAAGAGAAGAAGAAAGAAGAAATAGCCCTGACAACCGACGGGACGACGAACCTGTTTTACAGTTCCTATATGATCTGGTCGCCCGACTCCCGTAAACTGGCCACTGTGAAGGTTCGTGGCGTGCAGGAACGCCGTATCCCGCTTATTCAGTCCAGTCCCGAAAGCCAGCGCCAGCCTATTCTTCAGTGGCGCGACTATGCCAAGCCCGGCGATGTGATTGAAGTTTGCCTGCCTGTCTTGCTGGATGTGGAAGCACGCCGACAGATCCCGTTGGACGTAGAACCGTATGCCAATCAGTTCTCCTTGTATCTGACCGGTTGGCGCAAGGATAGCCGTGCTTTCACCTTTGAATTCAATCAGCGCGGACATCAGCGTTATATCGTAGGTGAGGTAGATGCCACCGACGGTAGTATCCGTCATCTGGCCGATGAACAGTCGAAGACCTTTATCCATTATTACCAGAACTATCGTTACGACCTGAACGATGGCAAGGAAATGCTTTGGGGTTCGGAGCGCGACGGCTGGCGCCATCTTTACCTGATGGATGGGAATACGGGAAATGTAAAGCAACAGGTAACCAAAGGCGAATGGGTAGTTCGCCGGGTTGACTTTGTGGATGAAGCCAGCCGCACGGTCTATTTCTATGCTTCCGGTTTCAATAAGGGAGAAGATCCTTACAACCTTCATTATTGCCGTATCAATCTGGATGGGACAGGCTTCACCGATATGACTCCCGAAAACGGAAATCACCGGATCTCTTTCTCTAAAGACCGGGCTTACTTTGTAGATACTTATTCACGACCTGACTTCCCGGCTGTCAGCCAGTTGAGAAAGACGGATGACGCTTCAGTGGTAACCGTACTTGAAAAGTGCGATGTCAGCGACCTGGTGGCGGAAGGTTGGCAAATGCCCGAAGTATTCTGTGCCAAAGGAAGAGACGGTAAAACGGATATATGGGGAAATATTTATCGTCCTACCGGCTTCGATCCGTCCCGTTCTTATCCGGTTGTTGAGATGATCTATGCCGGGCCGCACGACTCGCATGTGGATAAGGATTTTAAACCCGTCCATCATCTGATCTCCCGTTTGGTGGAATTAGGTTTCGTGGTCGTTTCGATCGACGGAATGGGAACATCCAACCGTTCGAAAGCATTCCATGACATATGCTGGAAGAACCTGAAGGATGCCGGTTTCCCGGATCGGATCGCCTGGATAAAAGCGGCCGCAGAGAAATATCCGTCGATGGATACGTCGCGGGTCGGTATCTACGGCTGGTCGGCAGGCGGACAGAATGCAATGGCTGCCTTGCTGTTTCATAACGACTTCTATAAGGCGGCAGTCGCTTTATGCGGTTGCCATGATAACCGGATGGATAAGATCTGGTGGAACGAACAATGGATGGGGTATCCTATCGACGAGTCTTACAGTGCTTCCTCGAACGTGGATAATGCGTATCGCCTGAAAGGTAAGTTGCTGCTGGTTAACGGTGAACTGGACGATAATGTCGATCCCGCTTCTACTTTGCAGGTTGTCAATGCCCTGATGAAAGCGAACAAGAAGTTTGAGCAACTCTATCTGCCGGGCAAAGGACATGCTTTAGGCGGGCCGTATGAAATGCACCGTATCCACGATTTCTTTGTAAAGAATTTATTGAACCAGGAACCTCCCGAATGGGAATAAAACAAATAATGGCACAATATGAATACCGAGCGTTATCGTATTCATATTGTGCCGTTTATTATTGATTTTCCAATGCGTTAACCCATATATCGAGACATAGCTGAGGATATAAGTAGAAACTTTCTTCCAGTGTTCCTACGGCTTTCATCTTTTCAGAGATTTCGTCAGCAAGAGCCGGTTTGGAGCTGACAAGCAGGTCATAGATGATATAGGAGAAAAAGCCCGGATTACCTTTCAGGAACTTATCCATCACCAGATAGTAGATATTGGGAGAAGCTGATAATACGAACTCTTTGAAGTCCAGATATTCAGTAGTTTCCATATATACATGAGGATTACTTACATAAGCCATTTCATCGCACTTTTCCAGAAACAGGTCGAACTTCCCGTTAAATGTTTTTCTATCGGACTTGGTAGTAAGTCTCATCCCTGTATTGATCCTGGCACGCAGATCGGGCGTGACTTTATAGACATCTGGCTCCTGGAAGTTTTCACTATCGCAGGAGGTAAAGAATATCAGAGCGATTGAGGCTAGCAAAAGTGCCAATATCTGTAATTTAGTCATAAATGTCTGTACTTTTTTGTATTATTTCTTAATCGTAAGACGCAATGGTACAGTAAAAAGCTGCAACTACGACGTTTTATTTATCTTTATTGATAAAACGGATAAAAAATGAAAATACTGCGTGACAGACGAAAAAAAATTATACTGTAATACTGCCGGTAACAATCTGTTCCGTTTCGGCAAATAGTTCGGCGAAAGGTTTAGACTTCACGGGAATAGGGTCGTGGATGATGAGTTCGATGTGGTTGCCGAGTCCCAGAGGGAAGGAACCCCATTTGGTCATTTTCCATGAGTTGTTGATGGTGACCGGCACTATGTAAGCCGACGGAGCATATTTACAGAGGATTTTTAGTCCGTTTTCAGCAAAAGGGCGGGGTTTACCCGTTTTGCTTCGTGTTCCTTCCGGAAAAATCACTGCCGAACGTTTATTTTTTTCGATATATTCAGCCATTATACGGATGGCTGACAATGCCTGTTTCGGGTCTTTCCGGTCGATAAGCACGGAACCGCCATGATTGAGGTTGTATGAGATGCTGGGGATGCCTTTCCCCAGTTCGATTTTACTGATAAACTTAGGGTGTACCTTGCGCATGAACCAGCAGATGGAGGTAATATCATACAAGCTTTGATGGTTTGAAGCAATGATCAGGGGCTGGTTGGCCGGAAGTTTTTCCAGTCCGGTCACTTTATATCTTGTACCCAGTACGTAGGTATTGGCAACTAGGAAAAAACTTAAAACATCCACGCTTTTTTTGTGTGCTTTGTAACCAAACAGGTTGAAGCATATCCACTGTACTACATGAAAGAAAGCCAATGTAAAACCAAATAACACATAATAGATGGCCGAAAGCAGGTACGAAATAATTTTTTCCATTTTATCATTCAAGTGTGTTAAACATAAAACGACAAGTTGCCGTGCAAATGAGATGACAAATGTATGAAAAAATTACGGATAATTGTTGTAATATTTCTGTGTCTGCCAACGTTGGGCGTTTCTTCTTTTGGAACGCGCACTGGGCATAAAGACCTGTTGGAGCAGATCGTCGAATGAGATACCCGACGGCTTCACGGCATTTGCCCGGATATCGGGGGAGACATAGAAAGAACCGAACATTTTAAAACGAGGTAATGGCTTATCCAGTCCGTACCGCATAAAGACGGCCGGTGGCAGATCTTTCAAGGCAACTTTCCGGTTAGGATTTTTCTCTTCTACATCTTCGGGACGAACATATTCAGAGAAGTCTTTTAGAATGGAAGAGGCGGGAGAGGCAGACGGTGCCATGATCATATTCGACGCCGGTTTGTCCGTGTTGATGAGTGTGCCGGATTCTATTGCTTTCAGCGCTTCCGGGTTCAGTTCTATCTTTTCCTTGCCTGAAATGATATTCTGAAGCCATACCGAATCCTTCTCTGTCCATTGTCCGTATACGTATTCCGTACCGTTCAGGCATATCAACATCCATATAATTATTCTTCTACTCATCTAAAATCGTTCAGCTTCCCGCATTTGTTTTTAATAAACGCGCGGGAAGCTGAAATACTGCACGGAATTTGTGTTTATTTAGTTTTTTATTCCGCTTTTATCGACTCTGCCGGGTTTGCCTGTGCTGCCTGTCTGACTTGACGGAAGATAGAAAGAAGGACGATTCCGCAGGTGATAAAGAATACGGCTATAAAAGGCCATGCCGTCAGGTTGATATGGTTGGCATAGGTTTCCAGCCATTGCTGCATCAGGATATATCCCAATGGTAGGGCAAACAGGTTGCTGATAATGACCAGTATCAGATATTCCCGGAAGAATAATTGCAGGATATGCAGGAAAGTAGCCCCATTCACTTTGCGGATGGCAATTTCTTTTTTCCGTTGCTGGGCAGAAAGGCTGACCAACGAATAAATACCGAATGTGGAGATCAGGATACAAAGGACAGCAATGATACTGAATACACTGAATATGACCTTCTCCGGACGATTGAATTTGTCGACCAGATCGCTTAAGTGGATGCATAAATTGCTGTTGGGGATTCCGCTGTGGTTAAACTTCTGTATGACCTGCCTGATATGTTTGGTCACTTCTTTTTGGTGCCCCGGAAGATGGCGGACATAGAAATATTGAACCGGAGAATATTCTTTCATATCCTGATCGGTATATAAACGGAAAAAGATCGGCAGAACCGGATATTGCATCGGGGCATACAGGTAATCATTCAATATGCCTGCTACTTTCCGGTTGGAAGCCATGTGGCTTTTCCCGTCGTATTTATAGATATTTCGTTCCAGTAAATCTTTGTATCCCAGTTTCCGGAAGCCGGTTCTGTTGACCAGGAAATTGTCTGTATTACTATCGTCGAGCCATTCCCCGGCTTCCAGCGTGAGGCCGAACAGGGAGAAGAACTCTTTACTGACCAGCATAATATAATCTTCTCGGGTTGGGTCTGTTTCTGCTGGATCGAAAGATAAATGGGAGATAAAGGTTCCATAATAATCCCCCTGTTCAGTAAAGACTGGCGAGTTGACCGCGGTATAACAGACGGCATCCACAGACGGGTGATTGCGCAGTTCCGGAACCAGTGTTCTCAGGTCGTATTCATATGCATTTTCATAGCCCATATCTACCTGCAACACGTTTTCATACCGTATGCCTTTATCTTTGGTAAGGATGAAATGGAGCTGCTGAAAGAGAACCAGCGAAGTGAAAAAGAACAGGGAACCGATAAATATCTGACCGGCTATCAGTCCTCTCTTGAAAAATACCGACTGGTTTTGTGGATTACACAATACCTGCCGGATAGGGATAAAGCTGAATAACCCGAACAATATCGTGCTGACCAGTATCGCAGCCAGTCCGGTCAGAACTAAAGCAGACTGATCGATATGCCGTGAAACCCCTTCGTAAATGCCGTAATGATTCCAGGTGGTATAACTCTCGTAATAAGGGAAAATGACTTCCATCAGGCAGAATGCCAGCAGATAGGCAAAGAACATAGGGAAGAAAAGCTCGATCCATCCTTTCAGCAGCATCTGCCTGGGGGAGGCTCCGATACATAGGTAGGTTCTGTTTTTCTGCTTCTTACGCTGTTGCTGGCCGATAAATAGTACCAAAAGGTTCATTAAAGCGCTGAGGAAAGCCATCAGCCCGGCGAAAGCCAGGATATGGATATTACGTATCCGGCTTTCCAGCTCGGGATGGCAGTAGAGGTGTACTTCTGCCGGGGTACGCAGGTGTATTTTCCATTTATCTACATGATTTGCACCATGCGGGTCGTCGGCATGGCTTTTGTATAAGGCCAGCTTTTCTTTGACTTTTCGGATGTTGCTTCCCGGATATAAACGTACATAGGTTATATTCCGGTTCACATACGGTATGGGTTTTACTTTGTTGATGATCAGAAACTGAAAGATGAGATCCGAATTATCGGGATAATCCTTAATGACCCCTACGACGACGGGGCGGTAATGTCCGGTCAGCTCGAACACTCTCCCGATACAGTTGGTCGTACCGAAGAATTTCATAGCCGTACTTTGGGTGAGTACAACAGATAAACCGTCCAGCACGGCCCCTTTGTTTGTACCGGTGATGAAATCCGTTCTGAACATCTTGAAAAAGGAATGGTCGCAGGTCAGTCCGTAGATATACTTGCTGGTATTGTTTTCTTTGATCGTATAGGTAGAGTTGGCAAAGATGCATACTTCCTGAATTTCAGGCAGTAATTTCTTCAGTTCGGCACGATCGTTGATATGAAGCTGGTCGAGGTCGGCTTCTGCCCCGGTAGCTTTTCTTGCTATCCCGGAGGTAGTCAGGCAATACAGCCGGTCACCTTGGGGATGGAAGTTATCGAAGTGCGTTTCCCACCACAACCAGTAGCCCCCCAGGATAAAGGCCGTAAAACCGATTGCCAGACCGATAATGCTGACAATCGCTTGTGTTTTATATTTAAGTTGTTCCCGGAAGGTTACTTTAAAATAGTGTTGTAACATGGATACTATTTGTTTATCAGATTTTATTTTTCAGGTTATATCTCACCACATCCCGTCCACCTTGTTCGTTGGGGGACAAAGCTAATAAGTATTTACCTGATTTCTCTGTGGCGATTTTACGTAAGTTATGGTCGGCTTGTAAGGTTGCTTTATGTTTTCCGTCCCAATCGAATACGTAAATCACTGAATTGCCGGTGAAGTCTGTCGAACCATCGAATAGGCAAAATACATACTGGTCTGAACAGCAGATGTCGATAAAACATTTCTTACTCTGCTCGGCATCCATATATTTATTCGTGATATCCGCAACAGGGATAGAGTAATAGTCGGCAAAGGAAATGGCTTCAGTCATATTGCCGTTGAGATCGTAGAAGTTGACGCTGTCGATGAAACGGAGGGCGGCAACGATCACTCCTTTTTCTTCATTGACTACAAGATCGGATGCGAATGCTTTTTTTCGAACATCATCGATCATCGGCACTTTGATTACGGGGTAGGGGGAAACTTTGTAAAGTCCGCCTGTTTTGTCCGCGGAATAAAAAACCTGGGATCTGTCGGGATTGAACATGACTGCATACGTTTTATCAGGGGTAATGCAGCAGTTGGTACAGCCGTCACCCGGTGTAAATTCGAAAGAAGAAGTAGAGTTAACGGTGACTAGCGGTGCAGCCTGCGTGTCATCTAGGTTGATTCGTTTCAAACTGTGTGAGTCGTTGTCCCAGACAGATATACCATTCTTCATCTTGTTGCAGGTGAAGTCATATTTTGTAAAGTGAGGAGAAGAGATAACAAAGGTATCTTTCTCTCTTAACTCGATCTGATGCAATGAGAAATCTTTTTTATTCCGGACTTGCAGGAGCGTATCGCTATAATAATCCATAAACGCATAATAATCGTCTGTAATAGCGATGTCGTAATAATTATGCCGGCTGTTACCCTGAAAAACTATTTCTCCGGATAACTCTCCTGTGATAGTCGTTTTTATCTGATGATTTTTTACAGAACCTTTACTCCGGTCTCCGGAACAGGAAACGACTAAAAAAAGGATGCTGAGTAAGAATAGAGACTGTTTCATGTTCATATGATTTTTGTTTATTCGGTTTTAATTGTTTCTGCCGGATTCTGGTTGGAAGCCTTCCATATGCGCCAGCTTGTGCACAAGGAGATAAGGGCTGCCAGTGAAAGCAAGATAGCCGGATATATCCACCAGTCGAAACTTGTCTGAAGCACATAGTTCTCTACCCAGGGTTTCATTATCAGATAACCGACCGGGAATGCGACGGCAGTAGCGGTGAGCAGCAACAACATATATTTCATAAAGAATTTGTACATGATATGACGTGTCGTGGCCCCATTCACCTTCCGGATAGCAATCTCTTTCCGGCGCTGTTCGCAATCGAGCGTGACAAGCGAGAAGACACCGAACAAAGAGATCAGTACGCAGACCAGCGTAACAAAATCCAGCATCAGCAGCAGGGCATTCTCTGATTTCAGGAACTTGGCGTACTCCTCTTCCATATTTACGATAGAGCAATTTCGGATATCCGGGTTCATTTTTTTCACCAGTTGCTCTATCCGTTGCTTGCATTCGGGCCAACTTCCTTCCTGATATTTGAAAAGGACACCTTCGTCATAATTGGAATTGAATTCTTTGCTCGTTTCCAGCATAACCGGTTTGGCCGGTACGGTAGGCGGAGCGATATAAAAGTCTTTAACCACACCTGCAATGACTCGCTGACTTTCTCCTTTCAGCATTGTTTTTCCGACGGGATGATCCATCTTCATGGCTTTTACCCCGGCCTGGTTTATCAATACCTGCTTGCCGGAACTGTTTGCCGGGAATGTCCCTTCAACAAGCTGTAGCCCGTAAAACTTTAAATATTCTTCATTACAGTCTATCGTCTCAAATTGTACGGATGCGGTAGAATCCTGACGTCCTTCCCATTCGTTCAAGCTTCGGAAAGAGCGTGCATAGCGGGGGAAAAGGGGCCGGAGTTTATCCGGAAATACTTCTGTGACGAACGGGATCTTGCTGATCTCCTCTTTCAGCCCCTCGATAACCGGATAGACATTGACATTCGCCCGGTTGGTTCGTTCCAACCCATAATCAGCCCGGTTCAGGAAATGTATTTGCTTCATCAGCATGACAGAACAAAAGATAAAACATATACTGATGATGAATTGTGCAGCCATACTTATTTTCTGGAATGTGTTTTTATTCCTGCTTTCCACAGACCCTTTCAGCATGGCATTTAAAGTCTGGCGTCTGAAATAGTAGATCGGATATAAAGACAACAGGAACGAAAGGATGACGATGATCCCCGAGTATTTAACAGCCTCCAGATAGATAGCCGTATTGTCCAGTTTGATGTCGGATAATTCTTTAAACGTAGGCAAGGCAAGCTCTATCAGGATCAGGCCGGTGAATAAGGCCAGAACCAGCGTCAGCATATACTCGACGGCAAACAGAATCAGTTGGTTACTGTCGGATGAACCGCATACCTTGCGAAGGGCTATCTCCCGGTTACGCATTCGTATCCGGGTGATAAACAGGGTCAGATAATTGAATAAAGTGCAAAGGATAACCAGCCCACCGGCTGAGGCAAACAATAGGATATGTTCGTATTTCACCGTAACTTCCCGGTTGGGGCGGTCGTAGCGCATGGCTGTGATCGGGGTCAGTTCCGTTTTGTTGATTGCGAAAGAGGGATCCTTATCTGCCTTAAACTCTTTCAGCTTCTTCCGGAAGGTCTCTATATCGACACCTTTTCTTATTTTGATGAAAGTTTGCCAGGAGGACATATTCCATTCATTTTCGTACCTGTTCGATACGAGAATCCCAAAGGGCATATTACTGTGTATATCCCAGGGCTTTACGATAGCACATATTTTTCTTTTTCCGTAAATGTCGATCTCCTTGCCGATCGGATCTTCTTTCCCGAACAATTGAGCGGCCAGCTGGTCGGTAATGGCTATCTCTTCATTGTCAGGAAGCATGAAGTTACGGCTACCGCTTAATATATCGAATCGGAACATTTCCATTGTAGCCGAGTCGATCCCTATCTGAAATGAACTGTATTCTACCCCTTTATATTTAAACTGGCAATTCCAGGCCTGCATATTGCAGGCTGTCTCTATCTCCGGAAATGTCTCTTTCATAAAAGCGGCCAGCGGATAGGGAGTGATCTGTGATATGCCGTCGTTATACATGTCCGATGTTATCCGTATCACATATATGCGGTCGGCTCCGTCATGGAACGTATCATAAGTCTGTTCATACCGTATCCACAGAGTAGCCAACGCAAAACAGGTAAAACCCACCGCCAGTCCGACAATGCTGATAACGGATTGCGATTTATATTTTAACAGGTTGCGGATAGCTAACTTGAAATAGTGTCGTAGCATACTCATTCTTATACAGATATTTGTTACAAGTTTACTAAATAAAAAGCAAAATGCATGCCAAATGGGTAAAATGTTGATATAGTTGTTGTTATGAGATAATCTCGTCCGCCGCTCCGTGTGTATTCGCACGTAATGTGTTCATTATCGCACTGATCGCCTATTCTGTTTTAATAGCCTGTGCCGGATTTGTTCCGGCTGCTTTGCGTATTTGCCAGATAACCGTGATAAGCGCAATCCCCCCAGTCAGGATGGCTGCAATGGCGAAGAGCCACCAGGATATAGCCGTCTGATGAGAGAAATCTTTCAGGTAATGCCGGATAGCGAGCCAGGATAACGGAGTGGCTATCACAAAAGAGATCAGCAACAACAGGCAATACTTACGCAGCAACAGCCTGGTGATCATGGAAGTGGTCGCCCCGTTTATCTTGCGGATCGCTATCTCTTTATACCGTTGCTGAATATCGAATAGCGACAGGCTGAAGAGCCCCATCGAAGAGATCAGGATCGCGATCAGGGCAAAGACGGAATAGATCCGTGCGACCAGCCGATCTTTCTCATACATGGCACTGATCTCATCTTCCACAAAAGTGTATTCAAATTCTCCTCCGACAGTATCGGCATGAAGCTCTTTCAGGAATTGGATAGCCTCCTGCCGATACCCGGGAACAATAGAAGCCATTAACTTTCCGGGCCAGAACATTTCATCTTTTACATCTTTGGAAGTGATGATGACCGGTTGGTTGCGTTGTGAGAGATGCACGACCTGGAATTCAGGCGTGAAGCCCTTTACCAGATATGAGTTGATTCCATTATATGATTCCATTTCCAGTTCCGTAGGGGACTGACCTCCTTTACTGAAGAGCTTTCTGGCTGTTTCGTTCATCAGTATCTCGTGTTCGCTCTCCGGAAGTTTGTCTTTTGATACAGCTATCTCATATACATCGAAGAAACTGTTGTAAACCCTTACATGAAATACTTCCTGCCATTCTCCTCCGGGAATGCGCATATTCTGCTTATTGAGTTGATCGTTCGGTATTTCGTATGGACTCAGCCCATAGGTAAACGACTGAAATAAAGGAGACGCTTTGATGGCATTCTGCACCTTGAACGAAATCTCATCAGACCGCTTTCGGTCTTCCTCTCCATAGCTCATTTGAGAGGAAGGGCGCATGAACCATACTTTTATAATATCCTTTGTCCGGTATCCCAGATCGGCGTTTAGCATGAAGTGAAGCTGCTTCATAAAAAACAGGGAAGAAATGATCAGGCAGCAGGTAATACCATACTGGATGATTAAAAAGACGGAGCGGGTTCCCATCTTGTTCTTCTCCGGAACAGCGCCTTGCAGCGAACGAATTGTCTGCCGGAAGCTATAATTGAAAAAAGGATATATGGTGATGACCAATGGTAATCCAATCAGAAGCCCCAGTGATAATATCATATTAAAAGACGATCCGACAACCGTCAAAATACCGAGCAGGTTTATCTGCATCGGGTTGGTGATCTCGATAATCATCCAACTGAGAAAGAGTGAAGCTGCCGTTAATACCAGATTTTCGGCATACAACTGGATGAACAGTTGTACAGGCCTGGCTCCGAATACCTTCTTCATCCCTAGTTCCCGGCTGCGTTTGATGATAACGACCGAACTGATATGGATAAAGTTAAATACCCCGATCAACAACAGTAAGATGGCAACGAACGACAGGATCTTCAGACTGTCTGCATTGCCTTGACGGAACGTATTTTGCCCTTTGTCGACAGCCTTGTCCATATAAAGCTTATCCAACGGGATAACCTGGAAAAGGAAACTATCAGTATCGTTTGTCTCATGGTTCGCTTTAAGTCTGTCATTGATCAGCGTTGCATCGATACCGGGAAAAGCCTGAGCGATCGTGTAGTAGTTTACGGGAGGCCACCGCCATTGCAACTCTTTTGATATCAGCAGGTCGAAGTTGAGAGAACTTTGCGTTTCCGTCTTTCCCGTGATCCCTTTGATCGTCAGGATATTTCCGTTATACTCAATATTCTTACCGACCGGGTTCTCTTTGCCGAACAACTTCTGTGCGAACCTGCTGGTGATAACCGTCTCTTTAGGGTCGGCCAGTAAGCAGGCACGATCTCCTTCCAATACCGGATAGTCTAGCAGTTGCAGGAAAAGAGTATCTGTGGCTAATACGTGTGCATTGAATTTCTTTTCGTCTGCATTGATCTCTACATTGTTGAGGGAGACAAACGAAGTCCTTTTCTCTATTTCCAGAATATCCAGCGGATTAATATAATTCTTCTTCAGGAGCACATTATCCGTAGTACACAGGACAGGTGGCAGTTCGCCGTTTCCCCGATGGCGTAGACTCAGGTACAGCTGCTCATGCTTTTTATTGAAATGATCGGTCGTTGCCTCACTGTACACATATCGGCTGATGATGATGACACAGGCCAGGCTCAAAGCTAGCCCTAATATATTAATCAGAGTATACGACTTAAATCTGAAGAGCGTGCGGATAGCCAGTAACAGTATTTTCATGGTATGTATATTGAATCAATTCATTCTATTCTATATTGTTAAGCGCAAAAGTTATGCCAAAATATAAAATGCTGATAGATAGTGATATCACATCTGAATGGCTTGGCCTGGCTGTGTGTATTCGCACGTATTCCGTTCATATCCGCACAACAACATAAAAACGATTAAAAACTAGGGCGAGTAGAAAGTTGTCTTCTCGCATTCACTCTCTAGGCCGCGAGCCAGCACGATATAGGGAAGAAGCCAGGACAGTAGAACCAGCTTGCTGGCACTACTATCCCGGATGGCTGACATAGTAGTGTTGGCACCTGCTAAATCTGCTAAAAACAACTTCCTACAGAGAGTTTTAACCATCACGTTTCATCTTTCATCGCCTTCATCCTATTGATATATAGTAGATTATAATGAAGGGATATTGCTTTAGCCTTTTTTAAGAAAGTCATAACATAGTGTCTTAAGA
>OGJY01002806.1_pt1 | contig 16034 bp, 11 predicted proteins | sample 1572231 | NCBI WGS metagenome assembly OGJY01 (sample SAMEA2582121, study PRJEB24529) | metagenome | biome: Human gut stool | place: China | collected 2011
GCTTCGCAGCCGCTTCCTTTTTCTTTGAGCACGATCAGTTTGCAACTTTTACCATGCTGTGGCGGACTACAAATCCCTTGTAGGTGTATCCTTTCTGAAGCTCCTCCACAACAATATTTTCTCCAACAGATTCATCCTCCACATGCATGACTGCGTTGTGGAAATCTGGATTGAATTCCTTGCCGACTGCTTCGATCGGTTCTACTCCCATGCCTTCCATTGTAGTGGTAAACTGTTTGTAGATCTTCTGCATTCCCTCTGCCGGCATGTTTTTCTCGATCAGGTACGCTTTTTTCTTCTGTGCGCCCGGGATCTGGTAATCTCTCTCAAGCAGAAGCATAACGATACGCTCAAATCCGATGGAGAATCCGCATGCGCAGGTCTGGTTTCCGGTGAATTTTCCGATCATTTCATCGTAGCGTCCGCCGCCTCCGACAGATCCGCCGTACTCATCCATAGCGATCTCGAAGATCGGTCCGGTGTAGTAGGACATTCCGCGCACCAGAGTCGGATCGAAAGCGATCTTGAATTCTGCGGTCTTCACGGCATTGACACTGTCGATGATGGTCTTCAGGCCGTCTGCGTACTCTTTGTCAAGGAATCCCTCGAGTTTCTCACGGCAGTACTCTACGCCTGCGGTATCCGGGGTGATTTCCTCGAACATTTTCAGGTATTTCTCTACGGACTCTTTTGCAAAGCCGGCTTCCTCGAGCTCTTTGGCAACGCCCTCAAAACCGATTTTATCCATCTTATCGAGGATAATAAATACGGTGTCATAGGACTCCTCCGGGAATCCGCTGTAGGCTGCCATTGCTTTTAAGATACGGCGGTCATTGATACGGATCGTAAAGTTCTTGAAGTCCAGTTTTCCAAGCAGTGTGGTGGTAGCAAGGATCAGCTCAATCTCTGCGAGGTTGGTCGGCTCGCCGAGGATATCGATATCGCACTGCATGAACTGGCGGTATCTTCCTCTCTGCGGACGGTCTGCACGCCATACATTTCCCATCTGAAGTGCTTTGAACGGGGACGGAAGCTCGTTTGCGTTGTTGGAATAGTAACGGCAGAGCGGAACGGTCAGGTCATAACGCAGGCCGCTGTCTACGAGATCGTTTTCTTTCTCAGCGGTCTCGAGTTTCAGCTTCTCTCCTCTTTTTAAGATCTTGAAAATCAGTTTCTCATTCTCGCCGCCCTGTTTGCTGTTCAGGTTTTCGATGTGCTCCACGCATGGGGTCTCCATGGAGGTAAAGCCGAAGGTTCCGTAAGTTTCCTTGATCAGACGGATCACGTAGTCACGGATTGCCATTTCTTTCGGTAAAATATCTTTCATTCCGGTAACCGGTTTCTTTTTTAATGCCATTTTCTGTTTTCTCCTTTATGATTTCCCGTATCAATTCATCGACATCAGAAAGCTCGATCGCTTTCCGGCTGCCGCTGTGGATCACTCTCTGAAATGCCAGGAACATTTTCAGATCGAAATTTTTGACTTCTTCTGTCATAAGCTCCATCGCCTGTTCCCGCGTAAACGCACTCCGGTACGGGCGGTCGGAGGTCAGCGCGCAGTACACATCACAGATGCGTAAGATACGCGCCCCAAACGGAATCTTTTCTCCCGCCAGATTGGCCGGATACCCGGTTCCGTCATAATTTTCATGGTGATACAGAATACTCTCCAGCACAAAATCGGAGTAGCCGCGTCCCTGCAGGAGTTCATAGCCCAGTGTGGAATGGGTCCGCACAAAGCGCATCTCCTCAACGACGAGCGTATCCTGTTCTTCTACGTAATTCTCCAGTACAATCTTTCCGATATCGTGGAGAACGCCCGCTTTTGCAAGCTCATAGCAGATTTCTTTCTCATACCCAAGTTCCCGCGCAAGATCGTAAGCTAAATTGCTCACTTCCATGCCATGGATGAGCTGCTCGGTCAGGGTATAGCGCAGCATGTGAAGCTGCTGACTGGAATTTTCTTTCATTTTGGCAGATACTTCTCCATTCCGATACGTTTTCTCTCGATCATTTCATCGATACGCTCCACGTAGTTTTTCAGATCCTTCACGTTCTCCACCCGCTCAATGCGCTCTCCGTGTTCAAACACGAATTTCGTGGACGCTCCGGCTCCCGCGGCCAGAATGGACTGTTTTTCCTCCATAATGAGGATGTTGTAGATACCTGCTTTTCCTTCGCGGGAGTAGCCGACATTCTCAAAGTTACCCGCCATATTTTTCTGGCGGTACATGTAATACGGTCCCATCTCCATGCGATGTGCGCTGTCCATCGTCATTTTCATGATCTCGGCAGAGTTTTCAAACGAGATTTCCTGATATTTGTCTTTGAACAGGTTGAGTCTCGTTGCACGCTTTAACGCAAGGGAATGGACGGTCAGGGAATCCGGATTCAGCGCTTCCACTTTTTCCAACGTATGCGCCACTTTTTCCTTGTCCTCGCCCGGCAGACCGACAATCAGATCCATGTTGATGTTGTCAAATCCAAGGGAACGCGCCATACGGAACTTCTCCTCGATCTCCTCCACGGTATGGTGGCGTCCGATCAGATCCAGCGTTTCCTGGTTCATGGTCTGTGGATTGATCGAAATACGGGTGACCGGGAATTTGCGGATGGCCTTTAAGACCTCCTCATTGATCGTATCCGGCCGTCCTGCCTCCACGGTGAACTCCTGCACCTGCTCCATCGGGAAGAGCTCTGTCACTTTCGTGAGCAGGCGCTCCATCTGTGCCGCATTCAGCGTGGTCGGCGTACCGCCTCCGATGTAGATCGTATCAAGGGTGTAACCCTTCATGTTCTCACTGATAAAGATCAGTTCTTTGATCAGTGCATCGAGATACGGATCTACCATATGCTCCCAGCGGCTTAACACATGGGAGCCGAAGGAACAGTACAGGCAGATGCTCGGACAGAACGGGATGCCGATGTACAGGCTGTAACCGTGTTCGTAGTCGATCGTCTTTAAAATGTCCTTTTCCCGGTTGGCAATCGTGATCGCAAGTGCCGTCTTTTCCGGGCTGGTGTAGTAAGTTTCGCGCATGTATTTCGCAATCTCTACATTTTTTTTACCCTCTTCAAGCATCTTCATCGGAATTTTCGTCGGACGGATGCCGGTGAGATCGCCCCATGGAAGTTCTTTGCCGCTCACTTCGGAAAGCGTGCGGTATACCATCCGTTTCAGGACATTTTTCGTTTCATGGCGGTCTTTTTCATATTCCACCGCCTCACACTGCGAAGCGAGCGTCTCATGTTTCTCGTCTGCAATCGAAAAACAGATCTGATCCGCCTCGTATGTGATCGTATCATAATATGCAAATTTCCCGTCCAGCGCCCCATCCTCTTCGTACCATGAGGTAATCTCACAGCCCGGATAGAATGCCTTGATCAGGGAATACACATCGTATTCAAAATCTTTTCTGTTAAAACAAAGGCTGATATTAAGCAAGGGGATTGTACCTCTTTTCATGTTCAATCGTAGTTTCATCGTTGTGGCCCGGATACACGGTCACATCCCCGGGAAGCTCTTTTAACAGGCGCTTGACCGACGCGGTCAGTCGTATCTTCCGTAGGACTCGCAGAACAGCGTATCACCGGAAAAAAGTGTTTTCTCTGCCGGAATATAGTAGCAGACACCGCCTGCCGTGTGCCCCGGTGTCGCAAGAACGTGGATTTCAAAATCTGCGAGATGCAGCACATCGCCCTCTTTTACGGTTTTGTCCGCCTGCATCGTGTACGGTTTGCTCCAGAGCCCGGAAAGATTTTCCTTTGGATCCCCCAGCAGGTGCTGCTCTTTTTCATGGACATAGACCGGGATATGGTACTTTTTCCGCAGCGCATCCGCTGCCAGCATATGGTCGAAATGGCCATGGGTCAGCAGAATGGCCTCCGGGTCGCCGTCGATCTCGTCGATCTGGCGTTCAATCTCCAGCGGCGAATCGCCCGGGTCCACGATCAGCACCTTCTGGCTGTCCGGATTTTCCACAACGTAGCAGTTTGTCGAGAGCATTCCAAGTGCCCGGTAATTTACCTTTATCATACGCTTTTCTCCTTTTTATCCTCTCGATCTCTGAATATCGATCACGCTCTCCACCTGGCGCACCTTCTCGATGATGCTGTTCAGCTCTTCGTTGTTGTGCACGTCGAACGTCACATTGATGGAAGCCGTTCCCTGCTTGCTCGTTCTCACGTTCATCGCCGCAAGGTCGATCTTCCGCTCGGTAAAGATCTTGGAGATATCCACCAGAAGACCGGTACGGTTGTTTGCGTAAACGCTGATCTCCACGGTATAGAGAGAGCCGCCGTTGTCCTCTGCCTGCCATTCAGCATCAATGAGGCGCACCCGCTCAGATTCCGGCAGATTCAGGACATTGACACAGTCGGTGCGGTGAATGGTCACGCCGCGTCCTCTTGTGACAAAGCCCACGATCTCATCGCCCGGGATCGGATTGCAGCATTTTGAGAAGCGAACTGCCACATCGTGGATACCGCGCACGACGATGCCGCCCTTGCTCTTTCCAACCGGCAGAACTTTCTCTCCGGATGCCGCCTCGAGCACCTGCTCGTCGGTGATCTCTTTTTTATGCTGCTTTTCGTACGTCTCAATCAGCTTGTTGAGGACCTGGCCCTCTTTTAAGCCGCCGTGGCCGATGGCCGCAAGAACGGAATCCCAGTCGCGGAAGCCGTACTTTCTCATGACAGCCTCTTCGTACATCGGTTTCGTATAGATTCCAAGGTTTTTGCCCTTCAGCTTTGCATAGTTGGTGAGCATTTCCTTGCCTTTGACGATGTTGTCCGTCTTGTTCTGCTGGCGGAACCACTGGTTGATGCGGCTCTTTGCCTGGGAACTCTTCGCAATTTTCAGCCAGTCGCGGCTCGGTCCCTTGGAGTTCTGCGAGGTGATGATCTCGACGCGGTCTCCGTTGTGAAGTTCCGTCTCGATCGGCACGAGTTTTCCGTTGACCCTCGCTCCGACCATCTTGTTGCCGACCGCACTGTGGACGGAGTAAGCAAAGTCGATGGCACAGGAGCCGACCGGAAGCGTTTTGACATCGCCCGCCGGGCTGAAACAGTAAACATTGTCGGCAAACAGGTCGAGATCGCTCTTTAAGAGGTTCATGAACTCATGGTTGTCCGCCATGTCCTGCTGCCACTCCAGAATCTGGCGCAGCCAGGTCAGTTTTTCCTCTTCCTGCTCCGGTCCCGGTTTCTTGCCGTCGGAGGCCTCTTTGTATTTCCAGTGTGCAGCGATACCGTATTCTGCAATCCGGTGCATCTCATAAGTACGGATCTGAATCTCAAACGGCTGTCCGTTCGGTCCGATCAGGGTTGTATGCAGGGACTGGTAACGGTTTGGCTTCGGCATCGCAATGTAATCTTTGAAACGGCCCGGGATCGGCGTGTACATTTCATGGATGACACCGAGCGCTGCATAGCAGTCTTTGACGGATTCCACGATGATGCGGACCGCAAAAAGGTCATAGATCTGATCCAGCGTCTTGTGCTGGTTGACCATCTTTTTGTAGATGCTGAAAAAGTGCTTGATTCGTCCGTTGACATCTGCCTCAATGCCGGCCTGGTGGATATGACGGGTCACCTCTTTTACGATCGCATCGACAAACTCCTGCCGCTGCTCCCGCTTCATGCTGACCTTCTGCACCAGTTCATAGTACGCATCCGGCTCCAGATATTTCAGAGAAAGGTCATCGAGTTCGACCTTGATCTTGGAAATACCGAGGCGCTGTGCGATCGGGGCATAAATATCCATCGTCTCACGCGCTTTTTTCTTCTGCGTCTCCGGCGACCAGTACTGTGCGGTCCGCATGTTGTGCAGACGGTCCGCCAGTTTTACCAGAATAACACGGATATCCTTTGCCATCGCAAGGAACATCTTTCTCAGGTTTTCTGCCTGCTCCTCGACCTTATCCGCAGAATATTTCAGCTGTGCCAGCTTCGTGACACCGCTTACAATCAGGGACACCTCCGGGCCGAACTCCTCGGTCAGCTCTTCTTCGGTCATGACGGTATCTTCGACAACGTCGTGCAGAAGGCCTGCCGCGATCGACTCCTTGTCGAGCTCCAGATCTGCCAGGATAATTGCCACACAGAGCGGATGGATGATGTACGGTTCCCCGCTCTTTCTTTTCTGGTCCTTATGTGCATCCGCTGCCACGCGGTATGCTTTTTCGATCAGGGAAATATCGTCCGATGGATGATATTTTTTCACAGAAGCGATCAATTCCCCGTATAATTCCTCCGGACTTGTAAAATCGTCCGTCTTGCGGATTCTGGCTTCTGCCGCCGCCACATCCTTCTTTAATTCTTCTTCACTGATTCTTTTCTCTTCTTCCATATGTATCCTCCGCTCTCATGATTAACCCCTGCGTTTCGTTGGATACGTTATTTGCCATCGTAACGGATGACAGATTTTACATCATATTTTGCCAGTTTTTCGCGTCCTTTTAAGCCGGCAAGCTCCATCAGGAACACGATTCTGGTTACTTCGCCGCCGAGGCGCTCGATCATTTTTGCACAAGCCTCCACGGTACCGCCGGTTGCAATCAGGTCGTCGATGATGACTACCTTCTGGCCCGGTTTGATGGAGTCTTTGTGCATCTCGATCGTTGCGCTGCCGTACTCCAGGTCATAGCTCTCCTCGATGGTCTCCAGAGGAAGTTTTCCTTTTTTACGGATCGGCACGAACGGTTTGTGCAGATTGTAAGCAATCGGCATACCGAAAATGAAGCCGCGGGACTCGGTTCCGCAGATTACATCACAGTCTACTTCTTCTACAAAATGCTGCATCTCATCTATGGCAAGCTGCAGTCCGTCTGCGTCCTGCAGGATACTCGTTACATCTCTGAAAATAATACCCGGTTCCGGGAAATCCGGAATACTTCTTACGTAATCCTCTACTTTTTTCATAAAATATTCCTCCGTTTCGTCAAGGTTTGACAATTCACCTTACAGTATAGCATCAATATTCTTCTGCGTCAATTTTGTTTCCGATAGAAAACAGGGCAGAAAAATCAGGTATTTGCGGCTTTTCTGCATCTTTAAAAATAACTCTGGATATTGATCTGTAATTTGTCGCGTCCGTTCCACGTATCGATCGACGGATAGTACGCTACCGAGAGGGTCGGATGTGCATCCACGTATGCGGCGAACGCTTCTCCCTCGCCGAAATAGACACCATCCATCTGGTATCCGCCCGCATCGGCAAGCTGTACTTTCACCACGTTTCTATTCTTTCCAAAAATGCGGTAATTTAATACAGTCAGTCCTTTCTGTGCGAACAGCGGTTTCGTGTTGCCTTTTCCGAACGGCTCCAAGAGACTTAACTGGCGGATCAGATTTTTGGTGATGTAGGTGATCGGCATCGGCACATCGATCACAACTTTTTCGACGAAATCCTCTTCCGTCAGCGTGGAATTATCGTTCAGTGCCCGGCGGAACGGTTCGATCATCTCCTCTCCTGCGAGGGAAAGGCCCGCAGCCATCGGGTGGCCGCCGAATTTCGTCATCAGTTCTTTGCATTTGCAGAGCTCCTCATACATCGAATACGCTTCGATCGAGCGGCCGGAGCCCTTGACGCCCTCCTCACTTCTGGTGAGTACGAAGGATGGTTTGTGGAAGTGCTCCCGCAGGCGACCTGCGATGATTCCGGCAAGGCTCTCGTGGCAGTCCGGCAGATAGACGACGAGGACTTTGTCGTTCTGCAGCGGGGAGGTTTCCACGAGCTCGATTGCTTTCGCCTCACCCTGGCGCGTCAGCTCTTTGCGGCTTTCATTCAGGTCTTTCAAGTCCCCGGCAAGCTTTGCGGCCTCCTCACGTGTCTTTGCGCAGAGCAGTTTTAACGAATGCTCCGCCGTGTCAAGCCGTCCCGATGCGTTGATGCACGGGCCGAGAACGAAGCCGATGTGATACGGTGTCACGTTTTCCGCCTCGATGCCCTGCACACGGATCAGCTCCTGCAGGCCGAGGTTCTGCGTTTTATGGAGCGCCCGAAGGCCGGCTTTTACAAAAATCCGGTTTTCTCCCTGCAGATCCATCACATCACCGATCGTCGCAATGGCGACAAATTCCAGAAAGCGGAAGCTGTGCTCCTTTGGAATACCTACTTTTGCCTCCATCGTCTGGATCAGTTTCCATGCGACGGCCGCACCGCAGAGGCCCGGAAACGGATAGGAACAGTCTTTCTGTTTCGGATTGACAACCGCGTCCGCCGGCGGCAGGATGTAGCGGCGTTCTCCGTTTTCATCCTCCTCAAACGGAACCTCGTGGTGGTCCGTCACAACAACCGTCATGCCAAGCTCTTTTGCCAGACGGATCTGACTGCTCGCCGCGATGCCGTTGTCACAGGTGACGATCGTGTCCCGCCCCTCATCCGCGGCAAACTGCACAAGATGCTCATTTAAGCCGTATCCGTCTGCAATCCGGTCCGGGATACGCACATCCACATCGGCACCGAGATCTTTTAAGCCGGTCAGCAGAATATACGTTGCCGTAACACCGTCGATGTCGTAGTCCCCGATGATGCGGATCGGCTTTTTCTCCCGAATTTTTTCTGCGATCAGATCTGCCGCGCGCTCCATATCCTTCATCAGCAGCGGATCGTGGAGCTGCTCCAGATCACCGAAGAGATACTCTTCGATCTCTTTCTCCCCGGTCACATCCCGGTTCCGGATCAGGCGGGCGATGACGGGATCGATGCCGAACCGGTCCGCAATTGCCTGGAAATCGGCGCGTTTTGCCGAAACTACCCAGCGTTCTTTCTTCATATGTTCTCCTCTTTCCTGTTAGCAGGAAACGCCGGACTTTTCCGGTCCGGCGTTTCTCTTTTTATGGTTTTTGCTGCTTTTATTTATTTTTTGTCTTATTCTGTACTGCTTTGGACGGCACATATTTGTTTTTTCCAACGTGCTTCATCACATACCACAGGGCACCTGTGATGCAGACAGAAGTGTAAGCTCCGCATACGATACCAACCATCAGAGGTGCTGCAAAGTCGCGGATGGAAGAAACTCCCATCACGAACAGAACAAAGATGGTGATAAAGGTGGTGAGGGAACTGTAAATGCTTCGGGTCAGGGTGTCCGTGATGCAGCGGTCAACCAGGGACTCGATCGGCTCTCTCTTTAACTCCGGCAGATTCTCACGGATACGGTCGAAGATGACGATCGTACTGTTGATGGAATAGCCGAGGATCGTCAGCATACACGCGATAAAGGTGCTGCCGACCGAAATACGGGATACCACATAGAATCCGAATACAATGGCGATATCGTGCATCAGTGCAAGGATGGCACTCGATGCGAAACGGATGTCGCGGAAACGGATCCAGATGTACAGCAGCATGCAGACTACAGCGATGATAACTGCTTTCATCGCATTCTGGCTCATTTCTTTACTTACAGTAGAAGAAATGTTGTCGAAAGTGATTTCAGAAGTATCGACACCGAAATTGTCTGCCATTGCCTGGTAAACCTGCTCACGCTCTTCCAGAGTCAGAGAACGTGTTTTGATGATGACATTGTTGCCTCCGACAACCTTTGTCATCTGAATATTGGAATCTTTTGTCACGCCTTCCACAACCGGCTCTACCTCTTTGTCCAGCTCTTCGATGGAGTAATCCTCGTTGAACGGAACGTTGATGGAAGTACCGCCCTTGAAGTCAAGGCCGAAGTTCAGTGCGCTTCCCTTTGTCTGATGCATGAAAATCATGCTGGCCGGAACGGCAAGCAGCAGAATGCAGGAGATCGTGAAGAAGATCTTTCTCTTTTCCACAAATGGAAATCCCTTGCGTTCTTTCTTGGTTCCGTAGTATTTCGCATCCTTCAGTCCCATACCGTACAGGCTGTTGACCAGCAGTCTGGAAACAACCATGGCGCTGAACATGGAAAGAACAATACCAAGAGCAAGTGTCATAGCGAATCCGCGGACACTTCCGCTTGCGAGTGCATACAGAACGGCTGCTGCAATCAGAGTCGTTACGTTTCCGTCCAGGATGGCGGAAGCTGCCTTCTTGAATCCGTCGCGGATTGCCGCATGAACCGTCTTTCCGGCACCGATCTCCTCCTCGATACGGGCGTAGATGATAACGTTCGCATCGACTGCCATACCGATCGACAGGATAACACCGGCGATACCAGGCAGAGTCAGGGTCAGGTCAAATGCATTTAAAGAAATCAGGTTCAGCTCAACGTAAATGAGCAGTGCCCATCCGGCTGCAATACCAGGCAGGCGGTATACAACTGCAAGGAAAATGATGATCAGGATAATGCCGATCGCTCCTGCTTTCACGCTGGTGGAAACAGCTGCAGATCCAAGCTGTGCTCCAACGACGCTGGAGTTGATCTCCTCAAGTTTCAGGGAAAGGGAACCGATACGGAGGGTGGATGCCAGGCTGGTTGCTTCATCCCAGTCCATGTTTCCGCCGGAGATGACTGCAGTACCATCGGAAATCACAGCGTTTACACTCGGTACACTGACGAATTTCTCATCATAGTAGATACCGATGCTCTTTCCTGCGCTGTAGGCTTCCTGGGTTGCGTCTGCAAATTTCTGTTTTCCTTCGTCGGTCATTTTCAGCTGAACGACGCTCTCGGTTGCTTTTGTGGTGGAGTTCTGCTGATGCATGGCTTCTGCGCTCTCCACATCTTTACCGGTCAGAACGACGGAGCCGTCCTCCTCGAGCTCTTCGATAGTTTTTCCGTTCAGAACGTACTCGCCGGTCGAGCTGTCGTAGGTGTAGTTTTCTGTTCCGTCATCGTTGGTCTGTTTGATGAAATACAGGCTTCCCGGTTTACCCATCTCTTCCAGAATGGTGGTTGCATCGGTTGCACCCGGGATTTCAATGGTGATACGGTTGTCGCCCTGCAGATATACCTGTGCCTCTTCGCTGTACTGCTGCGCACGCTGTTCCAGCTTGTAGCGGGTATCTGACATTTCTTCGTCTGTCGGGTTGTCCTTTACGGCCTGATAGGTAATGCTGACACCGCCGGACAGATCCAGACCCAGGTTGATGTTCTTCATCGAACCGGTTCCGGTAGGACCCCATCCTTTGATCATCGTCCATCCAAGAAGCACTGTTACAATGGCTGCCAGGACGAGTGCGATGATACTCTGTTTCTTCTTCATCATGTCGCGATTTTCCTCTTTTCTTTAATCTTCGGCCAGAGCTGCCTTTATCATCAATGCACACTCGATCCGTTTCTGCTGCATCTTGCATCCGATCTCGTAAACATCGTTGATCTTACCTGTGAAATTGTAGGAGTTTGCCGCGCATCCGCCGCTGCAGTAGAACCGTGCAAAGCACTGGCTGCACTCCTTCTTGGAATAAACGTTGCATTTTTTGAATTCGTTGACAGTTTCTGTCTTTTTCACGCCTTCGTAAACATTTCCGAGGCAGAAATCTTCCTGTCCTACGAACTGGTGGCACGGATAGAAATCGCCCCACGGTGTTACCGCAAGGTACTCGGTTCCGGAACCGCAGCCGGAAAGACGTTTATAAACACATGGTCCGCCGGTCAGATCGATCATAAAGTGGAAGAAATTGAAGCCTCTTCCCTCTTTTTCTCTCTTGATCATCTCTCTTGCCAGAATGTCGTACTGTTCGAAGATCACCGGAAGGTCTTCCTCACGGATCGCATAGTCCTCGGTCGGAGGCGCTACAACAGGCTCAACCGAGATCTGCTTGAAGCCGAGGTCTGCCAGATGGAGAACATCAGCTGCAAAGTCTGTGTTGTAATGCGTGAAGGTTCCGCGCACATAGTATTTATCCTGATGACGAAGCTCAGCGAATTTCTGGAATTTCGGCACGATCAGATCGTAGCTTCCGGCACCTTTGCGGAACGGACGCATGTGATCGTGAACTTCTTTTCTTCCGTCGATACTTAACACGACGTTGCCCATCTCTTTATTGCAGAACTCCATGACCTCGTCGTTTAAGAGAACACCGTTGGTGGTCAGTGTGAAACGGAAGTTCTTGTTATGTAACTTCTCCTGTTCTCTTCCGTAGGCTACGAGCTGTTTTACAACATCCCAGTTCATCAGCGGTTCACCGCCGAAGAAATCTACCTCGAGGTTTCTTCTGCTGCCGGAGTTCGCGATCAGGAAATCAAGCGCTTTTTTGCCGACTTCCAGGGACATCAGTGCACGTCTTCCGTGATACTCGCCCTCTTCTGCAAAGCAGTAACGACAGGCAAGGTTGCAGTCGTGTGCAATGTGGAGGCAGAGTGCTTTTACGACGGTCGGACGGTTGGAAAACTGATCAATTGCGTTTTCGTAGATGTCTTTTGTAAAGAGCATGCCGTTGTCTGTAAGTTCCTGAATTTCTTCTCTGGCTTCGGTGATGTCCTGCTCGGCATATTTACTGCTAAGCGCCTCTGCTGCCTCTTCTGCATTTTTTCCTTCGTTCATGCAGGAAAGGACATCGTATACGCAGTCATCCACAACATGGACGGAGCCGCTGTTGACGTCCAGCACCATGTTGAAGCCATTGCTTTTATATAAATGTATCACTGTGGTATTCCTTTCTATAACTCTCTCTTTTTTTGATGTGCCTGGCAAAAAGAATGTTCCCAAATCCGGCGAAACCGGTTCTGGGAACACCTTTTACTCGTCCTTATGGATTACTTTTACTTATGCTCGCAGCTCTGGTTGCCTACGGTGCAAGAAGTCTTACATGCGGACTGGCAGGATGTCTGGCACTCGCCGCATCCACCTTTTTTTACAGTGTTCTGTAAGCTTTTTGTATTTAAAGTTTTGATGTGTTTCATGGCACATTCCTCCTTCATTGTAGTTGACGCGCGACTTTTTTATAGTCTTCGGCCATTAGCTCTTTCCATTATAGCATAGGTTTTTCAAATTTAAAAGTCTGTTTTTTGAAAAAATGTTCTGTTTTGTCCGCTTTTATCTGCCGTGTGCCGTCATTCCGCCTGCCATTCCGCCGACGGCACAGACTGCTGCCGCCCACAGAAGTCTTCCGGCTCCGGCAAATCCGCCCGGCAGGAAGACTGCGGAGACGATGATCAGAATGGCAAAATACACGATTCCAAAGCAGATGCCCCAGAGAAACCGCCGTTTTCCCGCCATGTTTCCTGCCATTCTTCCGCCGGAAAAGCTTGATGCCAGATAGATCACCACAATGCCCGCCTGCACCCAGCTTTCCTTCCAGGAAAATTTCCAGAGCAGGAAAGACAGCAGCAAAAGAAGAAGCACCGAGATCAGATAGGAAACGAGAAGAGCCTTCAGCCAGCCGATCCCGCTGCCCGCACCCACCGCCCATGTTTTCTTTTCTTCCATAAGAAAAAGCCCTCCCATACTGTAAATGTATGGAATGGCTTTTTCGGATATGCCTGTTTCTTTATTCTTCGTCAAACGGATGATTCTTTTTGAATTCCAGCCATGCGGCCATGCTCTTTGCGCGTTTCGCCTGCATCTGAAGGAATGCCATGCAGAACATAACGGCTGCAGAAAGTGCGGAGCTGATCGCCAGCGGAAGCACCATCGTCTCATCGCCGGTGTTGACCGGGATGCTGCGGATGCTTGCAGTGGTCTGTGTCTTCTTCTGCGGAATCTTTGTGCTTCCGGTATTGGAATTGGAAGAGCTGTTGTTACTGCTGCTCTTCGACGGTGTGGCTGTCGGAGCCGGAGTAGATGTCTTATTCGTTCCGTAGTTGTCCGGTCCTACAAGGATCGTTCCTGCGGCACGCAGCGTACTTACGTCATCGGCTGCACTTGCTGTCATTTCACCTGCACTCAGGTTGGATTTCTGCTCTGCAGCTGCAAGCAGTTCATGCTCGCCTTCGTCCGCCGTCTCAGCTTCTGCTGTTTCCGTCTGCTCCTCTGATACAAGGCTTCTGGACAGACTTACTGCCACCGGCTGGATCAAAAGAGAGACATTGGAGATCAGATAGCCGTCTTCTGTGCTGTCCGTACCGGATGGATTGGAAATTTCATCGAAATTTTTTACGGTTTCGTTTTCTTTCTGAATTTCATCTTTTACAAGATCATCCAGATTTTCATCCTGTTTCCACTGGTCCGATGATGCATCATTTCCCGTTCCGTTCTGGTTATCCTGGTTTGTATCGTCCTGGTTTGTATCATCTGCTGCAGGATCGTCTTTTGCTGTATCATCCGGGGCAGGTGTCACGGTTGGATCTTCTGCCGGAGTTTCCGGATTCTCCGGATTTTCACTGTCATCGGTATTCTCGCCCGGTGCTGTCGTCGGAGTTACTTCCGGCGTTACGGTCGGTTCCGCATCCGGTGTCGGAGCTGCCGTTGGTGTATCCCCTGTATCTTCTCCGCGGTCCGCATCCGGTGTCGGAGTTGCCGTTGGTTCCTCCGCCGGCGTTACGGTCGGCTCTGCGTCCGGCGTTTCCGTCGGTTCTGCGTCCGGGATCACCGTTGGTTCTGCGGTCGGCTCTGCATCCGGCGTTTCCGTCGGACCCGGAGTTGGTGTTACGGTATCTTCTGCCGCATCCGGTGCCGGAGACTCGCCTGGCGCAAGCGTTGGTGTTTCCGAAACCGTTTCTTTTGCTTTTTCTGCTGCCAGAACAGCCTCATATCCGGCTTCTGTCACCACGATTTCATCTGCCGCAAAAACGGTATCTGTTACTCTTCCCCAGAAGTCTGTTTTCTGCTGTTTCTTTCGATACGTTTCCAGCTCTTTTTCATCCATGCCGACGAATACCAGATATTTTTCTGCTGCTTCCTCCGCTGCCGTTTTGCTGGTATCTGCAGCAGTGTTTTTTTCAGTTGTTTTCCCATCCGCCTGCAGTTCTGCCGCTGCAACTGCAAGAAGCTCCTGTGCTTTTTCCACGGTTTTTACTGCTGTCTCTGCCGTTGTACCGTCTGCCGTATCATCGCCGGTTTTCAGATTCACATAAACGGCTGCCCGTTTTGTCTTTGTCTCTGTACCGTTCTCCGTTCCGGAGACAGTTTCGTTCTGTACTGCGCTTTTTTCCGTTCCTGCCGATGCGCTGGCACGGAGCGGAACTGCATCGGAAAATACCAGTGTGCCCGCAAGGACAGCACCCATCACTTTCCATGCCTGTTTTTTCTTCATTGCGTTTCTCCTTATGTTCTCTTGGTCTATCTTAAAAAAATCTGTCTTTTTGTGTCATAATTTCGCATTACAGCATTATAGCACAAGAAAGAATCCCGCGCAAGGCTGAAGTCGCCTTGAAACGCGGGATTCGTGAATCACTTTCTTACGCAGTGAAACAGCAAGTGTTTCACTGCTGGGTGAACAGTAACGCGGGATTCTCATCTGCTTTTATCGCTTTTTAGTTTGTTTCTATTCTCGTTGTCGTGAGCTGATCCGGGGATAAATTCAGGATTTCCATAAACTCATCACCTGTGATCGTCTCTTTCTCATACAGATATTTTGCCAGCTCGTGGAGTTTCGGCATGTTATCTTTTAAGAGCTGCTCTGCTTTGTCGTACTGTTTTCTGACTGCTGCAACAACCTTCTCATCAATCTGTGCTGCTGTCGATTCGGAGCATGCCAGGGAAGTGTCACCGCCGAGGTACTGGTTCGTTACCGTCTCAAATGCAACCATACCAAATTCCTCGTTCATACCGAAGCGGGTGATCATGGATCTTGCCACCTTCGTTGCCTGCTCGATATCGTTCGAAGCACCTGTCGTGATGGAATGGAACACCAGATCCTCTGCCACACGGCCGCCGGTCAGCGTTGCAATCTTGTTTTCCAGCTCTTCGCGGCTCATCAGGTTGTGCTCATCTTCATCCACCTGCATCGTATAGCCGAGGGCGCCGGACGTACGCGGGATAATGGTGATCTTCGTAACCGGAGCGGAATGGCTCTGCAGTGCTGCGACGAGTGCATGGCCGACCTCGTGGTAGGAAACGATCAGTTTCTCTTTGTCGGTCATGATCTTATTCTTCTTCTGGTATCCGGCGATGACAACCTCAACGCTCTCCTCCAGATCCGCCTGGGTGACGAATTTTCTTCCATCACGGACGGCACGGAGTGCTGCCTCGTTGATCATATTGGCAAGTTCTGCACCAGA
>OGJY01002807.1_pt1 | contig 16033 bp, 16 predicted proteins | sample 1572231 | NCBI WGS metagenome assembly OGJY01 (sample SAMEA2582121, study PRJEB24529) | metagenome | biome: Human gut stool | place: China | collected 2011
AGAAGATGAGCATGGAGTATCTGCGCACCATGCCCACCCTGCGCCCCCGCACCAATACCTTCAACGCCGCTTTCCGCGTCCGCAGCGTGGCCGCTTACGCCATCCACAAGTTCTTCCAGGAGAACGGCTTCGTCTACGCCCACTCCCCGCTGCTGACCGCTTCCGACTGTGAGGGCGCCGGCGAGATGTTCCGCGTCACCACCCTCGACCTCGACAACGTCCCCAAGAACGAAGACGGCACCGTCGATTACACCAAGGACTTCTTCGAGAAGCCCGTCAACCTGACTGTTTCCGGCCAGCTGGAGGCCGAGGCCATGGCAATGGCGTTCGGCAAGGTGTACACCTTTGGCCCCACCTTCCGCGCGGAGAAGAGCTTTACCACCCGCCACGCCGCCGAGTTCTGGATGATCGAGCCGGAGATGGCGTTCTGCGATCTGAACGGCTACATGGACACCGCCGAGGCCATGACCAAGTATGTCATCCGCTACGTTCTGGACAACTGCCCCGATGAGATGGCTTTCTTCAACCAGTTCATCGACAAGGGCCTCATCGAGCGCCTTGAGCTGGTGGCAAACAGCGAGTTTGGCCGCATCAGCTACACCGATGCCATCGAGATCCTGAAGAAGAACAACAAGAAGTTCCAGTTCCCCGTGGAGTGGGGCGTGGACATCCAGACCGAGCACGAGCGCTACCTGACCGAGGTGGTGTTCAAGAAGCCTGTCTTCGTCACCGACTACCCGAAGGAGATCAAGAGCTTCTACATGAAGCAGAACGCCGACGGCAAGACCGTGGCCGCAGCCGATATGCTGGTCCCCGGCATCGGCGAGCTCATCGGCGGCAGCCAGCGTGAGGAGGACTACGACAAGCTCGTGACCCGTATGGACGAGCTGGGTCTGGACAAGTCCAGCTACGACTGGTACCTGAACCTCCGCAAGTTCGGCGGCGTGGAGCACGCAGGCTATGGTCTGGGCTTCGAGCGCATGATCATGTACCTCACGGGCATCCAGAACATCCGTGACGTGCTGCCCTTCCCCCGCACGGCTTACGGCTTCTGATCAGTGAATCAACCTCTCCGTCATTGCTTCGCAATGCCACCTCTCCTGACGAGGAGAGGCTTTGGCAGAACGGGAAACTTTTCCTTTTCGCCAGAGGCTCCCCTCGGTAGGGGAGCTGGCAAAGCCGCAGGCTTTGACTGAGAGGTTTTCTTTTATTTTCAACAAGGAGAGCAAAACAAGTGGAAAACATCGCCCCGGCATTGCTGGAATGGTTCTACAAGAACCAGCGCATCCTGCCCTTCCGCACCGACCCCAGCCCCTACCACGTCTGGCTCAGCGAGATCATGCTGCAGCAGACCCGCGTCTCGGCGGCGCTGCCCTATTATGAGCGCTTCCTCGCCGCCCTGCCGGACATTCCCGCGCTGGCGGCGTGCGAAGAAGAAAAGCTCCACAAGCTCTGGGAGGGGCTGGGCTACTACAGCCGGGTGCGCAACCTGCAAAAGGCCGCCCGCATCGTCTGTGAGCAGTACGGCGGGCAGCTGCCAGCCGACTACGACGCCCTCCGCGCTCTGCCCGGTATCGGGGACTACACAGCGGGAGCCATCGCGTCCATCAGCTTCGGGCTGGCTGTCCCGGCGGTGGACGGAAATGTGCTGCGGGTGTTTTCCAGACTGTATAATGACCCTGGCGTTATTACAGAACCGGCGGTAAAACGAGCTTTTACGGCCCGGGTCATGGAGCACCAGCCCCCCGAGAAGGCGGGCGACTACAACCAGGCTCTGATGGAGCTGGGCGCACTGGTCTGTGTGCCGAACGGCGCACCGCTCTGCGAGCAGTGTCCGCTGGCGTCTCTGTGTGAAGCCCGCAGGGCCGGTACGGCGCTGGAACTGCCCCATAAGGCTGCGCCCAAAGCACGGCGCATCGAGCCGGTGACGGTAGTGCTGGCCGAAGACGCCGAAGGGCGCTTCCTGCTGCAGCAGCGGCCCGAAAAAGGTCTGCTGGCCGGTCTGTGGCAGCCGCTTCTGTGGGAGGGCGAAGCCCTCAGCGCCGAAGAAGTCTGCGCCCGGCTGGAAGCGCTGGGCCTTGCCTGTGAGAGCATCGAACCTCTGCCGGCGGCAAAGCATATTTTCAGCCACATCGAGTGGCGGATGAGCGGCTATTCTGTCTGCGTCGGCAGTGCGGAAGCCCCGGCGGGCTGTGTCTGGGCCAGCCGCGAACAGCTGCAGAACGAATACACCCTGCCCGGCGCATTCAAGGCGTATAAGAAAAAGCTGGGACTCTGAAAAAAGCAAAATTTTGCCTTTTTGGTTGTAATTTTCGTGAAGTCCGGGTATAATAGTTTCAGAATAGACCGAGCCTGTGCCGCGGAACGACCGCTGAAAATAGCTGGACCGCTGGTTCGACCAAAAAGGAGTGTGCTGAACCTATGAAGAAATCCTGTCTGATCGCTGTTATCGCAACGCTGGCTGCTGTGGCTGGTGCGCTGGCTGCTGTGGCTGTTTATCTGCGCCGCCGTGAGAAGGAGCTGGACGAGTACGAGCGTCTGCTGTTCGGTGAGGATACCGCCGCCCCCGCTGAGGAAGAGCCTGCTGAGGCCGAAGACGAGGCTGCAGAAGAGGCTGCTCCCGCTGAGGATACTGCCGAATAACGCGGGCCGAAACAGAACAAAATGACGAAGGGCGCACCGGCAGTCTGTAACAGGGCTGTGTCGGTGCGCCTTTTTATATCTGCAAATATAGGAAAAGCGGGCTTGCCCTCTCCGTCACGCCTGCGGCGTGCCACTACCCGGGTTGCGGCACCCAGCATCCGCTTCGTGCTTAAAAAGCACTTGCGTCTTGCTGGCCACTGCCCCAACAATGATTCCCTGTTTCCGCCACTGGCGGCGGTCATCATTGTTGCTCCCAAAGGGAGAGGCTATGGCCTGACGGTCACGTTTTTGGCTCTCTCTTTGAGGAAAGACTTCCCCCGGCCGGGGGAAGATGTCGCGCAAGCGACAAAAAGGGGAATCTGTCACCGAAGGTGACTGAGAGGGCGAGGCCGCTACAAGAGGAGAGATACATATATGAAGCAGCTTTTGTTATGGCTCATCGGCGTCGCGCTGGGCGTCGTGGTGCTGCTTGCGGCGGTGCTGGGCGTGAGCTATTCGTTCACCTCGGAGGGCGCGAAGCCCGCGTCTGAGGTGCAGTTCGCCGGGCAGGAGCTGGAGCCCAACGGCTGGTGCTGGCAGGTGCCGCTGCTGGGCGGGCAGGTGGATAAAGTCTTCGCCAGCCCCCGCACCCTGGCGGTGCAGAAGCTTGGCGTCCTCTACGACGCCCACCCGGCCTTCGCTCTGCCCGAGTGGTACAGCTACGGCCCCCTGACCATCACCGACAGCGCCGGCAACGTGGTCTTCGAGGGGACTGCGGCCACCTACGACGATTTTTTGTTCCCGGCCAACGGCGACTATAAGGCCGAGCTGACCGTCTGGCGTCTGCCGGAAAAGATGACGGCCACTCAGTTCGAGGGCGGCAGCACCGGCCAGCTGCGGCGGAACGCCCGGCTGGAAAAGCCCGCGAAGCCCATCGGTTGGTATTATTACTCTTTCCGCTTTACGCTGCAGGCAAGCGCCGAGGTGGAGCTTTCCGCCGAACGGATGGAGCAGGGCGGCACGGTGGCCGCGGCTTTCACCGGCATGGTGGGCGAGACAGCTCCCACGGTGGAAACAGACCTGGGCAATGTGCAGGCTGTCCGTCTGGGCAGCGGGTGGCGCGCCTATATCCCGGCGGCCTACAATGCCGCTGCCGGCGCGCATGAAGTGACCTTTACCGTGGGCGGCGAGACGGTGGTGAAGAACATCACCGTCATCCCGAAGGACTTCGGCACGGTTGAGATCGAAGCCGAACCGGAAGCCTCCGAAGCTGCCAACACCGAGTTCCGCAACGCCGTCTGGCCCCTCTATGAGCAGTCAGCCCGCGAAAAGCTGTGGAGCGGCGGCTTCGCCTGCCCGGCGGAGAATTACATGACTCTCGTGGACTTCGGCCAGACCAAAGTCATCGACGGCAAGCAGGGCAGCAAATCGAACTCCACGAAACTCTACACCATCCCGGGCGACCCCTGCCGCGCCCCCGCCAACGGCGTCGTGGTGCTGGCCCGGAACCTCGCCCTCACCGGCAACACCGTCGTCATCGACCACGGCTGCGGGCTGCGCAGCTACCTCTACGGGCTGGATGCTCTCTCGGTGAGCGAGGGTCAGAGCGTGGAGCGGGGGCAGGCCGTGGGCGCACTGGGCGAAGATCTGACCATGGACTTCAAGCTCGGCAGCAAGAGCGTCAATCCGTGGCTGCTCTTCCAGACCAGCGGCGGGCTGTTCTGGAAGGAGAATGGGTGAGGTCGGCAAATCGGAATTTGAAAGGAGCGTTTTCAATGGCAAGCAAGAAAGTCGAACTGTATGCTAAAAAACGATATGAATTAGATGAAATCAAAAATAAAATCAAAGAAGAATTTGATAAACGTAAGTTCTCCGATGTGGAATTCAAAGACGAAATTATACGTGAATTGGGAGACACCAAAACACTACTATTAATTTTTGAAAACTGGTTTTTACGAACAGGAAGTTATGCCAGTTTAGTAATTATGTTATCCGAGTATCAGGGGTATCAGAGTGCAGATATTATTGCCACTGGTGGTAAAGAAACTTTCTTTTCTTTTGGTGCAGAAGGTGACTTTGCAAAGTTTGGAGAAGATGCTTTGAAGAATTTAGGCTTTCAAGGAAAAGTTAGATAAATTCCAGTTTGTAGATGGTCGTCAACCGGAATAGTGCCATAGGCTCTTGCTCCGAAAATTTTTCATAACCCGCAAGAAAGTGGTCTTGATAGAATGCTTCGATTCATGCTATACTAGAACAAGCATTATTGTACGGACAAAAATAGAAAGTGAGGCTTGCCAATGGACACCACAAAACGCGCTCCCCTTGACCGCCTGCTCTTTGCCACTTTTCTGAAAGGCCGCACTTCTTCTCGTGATATATGGGAAGAAAAGGGTGATATGACCCCCGAAGATAACCAGAAGATCATCGAAGAAACCAATGAGATCATAAACGATGATTCCACCTATCCTTATCTCAGTTATCTGACCGAACTACTTGCCAAATCCAAACCCGCAGGCGAGTCCGTCAAAAAACTACATGAACACATTGACACTATCGCAGAGGGATTGCATGAGGACAGCACCGATGTGTTCCGTGCGCTCCTTACAAAACTGATCGAGCAACCGGAAGAAAAGCAGACTTTCGACCACCTTTTGGAGATGGCGGGAAAGTTTGCCGCAAAACACGAATAAAATACCTTAGATTCCATAAGCGAGTGACCTGAAAAGGCCGCTCGCTTTTTTGTTTACCATGAACTTGAAGGGAGGAACGCTATGCCAAGCAAAACCGAAGAATATCTCGCCCTTGCCCAGCGCACAGCCAACGGCTTGACCCGGTACTGGGAAAGCTGGACGGACTACCTGACCACAGCATCCCGGCTGTACAAGTACAGTTTCCCGGACCAGTTGATGATCTACGCCCAGCGGCCCGATGCCACAGCCTGCGCCGATTACGACATCTGGAACAATCGCATGAACCGCTATGTGCGCAGAGGGTCTAAGGGTATCGCCCTGCTCGACCAGTCCAGCAGTGTCCCTCGGCTACACTATGTCTTTGATGTGAGCGATACCGGGGTTCGGCGCAATTCCCGTGACCCGGAGGTGTGGCAGCTCAACGATGACCTGTTCCAGCCGGTATCGGAAATGCTGGCGCAGGAATACGGCATTCACCATGAACGGCTCAGCCAGCAGATTGCGGACATTGCCGGAAAGCTGGCAGAATCCTACTGGGACAACAACAGCACAGACATCCTCGCCATCGTTGACGGTTCGTTCCTGATGGATTATGATGATGCCGGACAGGAACTCCAGTTCAAGAGTGCCGCCGCAATCAGCATCATGTACACCATTTTGGAACGGTGCGGTTTTGAACCAGAGGGTTATTTTGACCGGGACGATTTTCAGGCAATTTACGATTTTTCGACCCCGGATGCTGTCTATGCACTGGGTACGGCGGTCAGCGATTGCAGCCGAGATCATTTGCGAGAGCTATCAGCGAACAGATGGTCACCACCGTCTTACGCAGATTCACCGTGGTACGGGCAAGAATCACCATCAATCTCTTGAGGCTCAACCCCTGAACCAATCCACCAATCGTAGCACCCAGGAAGAGCATCAAGCCTGCATTGGAAATCCAGCCAAACTTAAAGGTGCTGTCGAGCACAGGCAGATGAACCGCACTCACCAGATGACTCTTGAGGAAAGCATTGACCGGAGGACAGAGTGCTCCGGAAACCAGGATGAATATCAATATAAAGAGGTAAACGCTCCATGCCTTCAGGCTCTCGGCAAGCGTAAAGGTTTCCTTATCCTGCACCTTGCTCTTTCTGGCAAACACCTTGGCGTATGCGATGATGGCAATAATGGCTGCCAGCGAACCGATGATGGCTGGTGTCTCCGAACCAAGATAATAGCCACAGACAAACTGCACTACCACGGAAATCACTCCCACCCAGAGAGCGATGATGAGATTCTTGATAAGATTGTGCTTATCGGTAAGCGTCAGGATGATGAAAGGCAGGATGATAAAGAGAGGTGCCAGCTGGATAATGGCGAAGGCCGAAGTCTCGCAAATCTGTGCCGCCGAAGCCGATCCGCTTTCCGCCACCTCATTACAGAGCGTAGTAACCGGCACGCCCACGGCACCAAATCCCGTAGCCACGGTATTACCGATTAAGGATACCAGAGCCGAGAACATCGGTTTGAAGCCGAGTCCGATGAGGATGGCAGCAGGTATCGCCACCGCCGTTCCGAAGCCCGCCATACCTTCGAGCAGTCCGCCGAATCCCCATACGAGGAGCAGCACGAGCAGTCCCTTATCATCGGTAATCGATGTAAACTGCCTCTTGATTACCTCAATCTGCCTGCTTTCCACGAGGATATTATAGCTGTAGATAGCCATCAGAATAATGATGAGAATCGGGAATACCGCCTTCAGGATACCTTCCACCACCGCCCATCCCGTCAGGGCGATAACGCTATCCTCCGCATGTTCCGGGGCAATCATGCCCAGCGGCGAAGCAGCGAAGAGAGCGAGCAACACGGTAATTACGAGCGTCAGCAAGGCGCTTTTATGACCTGCCATCTTGAAGCCGAGCATCAGGATGAACAGCAACACGATGGGAATAATAGAAACTATAGATGCCATAAGCCATTCAGTTTTTTAATGTTTTCGATTGCTAAATTTTATGTTTCACTTGCAAAAATACTATTTTTCTTTGAAAAAAGAAAGCATTTTTTGAAAAAATCTTTTTTAAGATGTCCGATTTTTCAATTTCATACGTCTATAGAGTGTAAAGGTTATGAGAACAGAAGAATTCAACCATATCATCCTACCGATGCGCTGCAACTTGAAAGCGTATGCGCTAAGGTTGACTGAGAGTGACGACAATGCCGAAGACCTCGTGCAGGAAGTCATGCTCAGGCTGTGGGACATGCGCCAGGACATCAAGGCAGAAGATAACCTCAAGGCGCTCGCCATCACCATCATGCGCAACAAGTTTTATGACCAGTGCCGACATGAGGAGCGGAACTTCACCACCGACAAGGTGATGGAAGTGCCCATAGAAGACCGGCGGGCAGAGCAACGGGACGAGGTAAAACTCATCAAGCAGATAGTGGCACAGCTTCCGCCCTTGCAGCAGCAGATATTCCGCATGAAGGAGATAGAAGGCTATACAGCCGATGAAATCATGCAGATAACGGGATGCACTGCCGATAATCTCCGAAAGAATCTCTCCAGAGCCCGACTCAAAATCAGAGAGACCTATATGAATATCGTGAAACAGAACAGAACAAAATAAAGAAGGAGGAAAGAAGATGAACGATAAAATAAAAAGAATCGATGAATTCAAGAATACCAATGAATTCAAGACGATACAGAACTTGCTCGACAAGTATATGGATGGTGCCACATCCAATGAGGAAGAGGCAACGCTCAGAAAATATTTCGAAGAGCATGCCAATGATATTCCTGAAGAATGGGAATCCTACCGCGCTCTCTTCAGCTATATCGGATTCGAACAGATGAATCTTTCTCAAATTCTAAAAGAAGAAAAGAAGGAGGAGGATTTCGAAAAGAAAGATATCGAGAAGGAAGAAATCCCAAAGAAGGAAGCTTCTCGCAGCAGATGGCTCAAATATTTCGGCACTTCTGTGGCAGCCGCCGCTATCATCGCATTCCTGATTGTGGGCATCCAGAAGATAGCCCAGCCTCAGCCTGAATGTTATGCGGTTATCGATGGAAAGGTTTATACCGACCAGGAGTTCGTTCACCACGAAGCCCTGGATGCCCTGGAAGATGTTTCGGCAGATTCCGAAGATCCATTCAGTGCCCTGGATATGATGAAACAATAAATTCATCTTTTAGATGAAACAATCAATCAAACTATAAAGTATAATATATATAAGGTATAGAATATGAAACGATGCAACTTGATAAAACGCTTCTTCATCGGACTGCTTCTTATCGTGGTAGCCTCGATTTCGGCTAATGCCCAGGAGGGGCTGTACGTAAAAAGTATATTCCAACGCTTCGGGCACGCCAAGGGATGCAAGATGGTTACGATGCAGAATGCGCAACTCAAAGGTTACAGGCTCAAGATATACAAGAGCCTGGTATATAAGAACCATGCCACGGAAATAGCCCACTATCTGAAGTCCGACCGCAAGGCTGCGAAAAAGATCAGAGAGGTGGTGGAGAATGGCAAGATGGTGAGCGGCTATTACATGATGTCCCCCTTGAGCAATGGCGACAACCGCTTTATCCTCTTCAGTAATCCGAATGAAAGCAAGGGAACCGTGATTTATATCGAAGGCGACCTGTCGCCCGAAGATATCATGAAACTCTGCTATTCCAGAAGATAGAAACAGCATTTTCCTGCTGGAATCTTCTCAATAAGAATAAAAAACAACATAAAATATAGTATTATGAATATCAAAAACGTAATGATGATGGCTGCCATGATGCCAGCCTTCGCCCTTGCTGAAACCAACAGCAACAGTGCACCAGTCTCGGTAGAGGCTAACGACACCACAATCAGAGTGAACGACCAGAACATCGTCATCAAGCAGGATGGCGAACAGACTTCTGTGAAGATATATAAGATGAACGGCAACGAGATGACCAAGATTTCAGAGACCCAATTCGTAGATGGGCAGGAAGTAGAAAAGGTATTTGTCACCTCACCTTTCATCCCTCAGACCTTGAGCAAGCGCAAGCGCAGTCTGGAGAGTCATTATCCAACCTTCTTCTTCGGCTGCAGCCAGTTGCCAGGCAGCAGGGGAAGCATGGGAGGCAACAACGAGATGCACAGTCGCGACTCCAAGTCGTGGGAATGGGGCATCACCCTCACCAGTCTCTGCTTCCGCCTTTCCAACGAAATGGCGCTCACCTCCTCTCTCTCCATCGGACAGGTACACCACCATTTCAAGGACAATTATGTATTAAGCACCGAAAACGGGGTATCGGCAATGACTCCAATAGAAGGCGAGACGCTGAAGAAAAGCTATATCAGCTACAATGTGCTCCGCCTGCCTATCATGCTGGAGTGGCAGAAGCGCATAGGATGCCATGATGCATTCCTGGCGTTAGGTCCATCGGTAGAATACCGCTGGCACGAACATTCCCGCTACTTCATAGGCAAGCACAAGCATACCGAAACGGGCGATATCAACCTCAACCCTATCGGCTTGAACCTCGAGGCCCGTGCCGGCTACTCAGGAGTAATGCTCTACGCCCGTGCCGGAGTAACCCCGCTGCTCAACAAGACCAAGGCTCCCGAGTGTTACCCGATGACCATCGGCTTAGGATTCAGACTGTAACATAGCTGCAATGTAGCAGAAATATAGCTGTAATGTAGCAAAACATAACTGAAACTGTCCCCATCTGATACACCCATTCAGATGAGGACAGTTTTATATTTTAACTCAACCTCCATATTTTTATTTGGCACAAAGGACATGTTTCCTTCATAACATGGCTTGGCTGAATCATATTTGCCCGAGAAATCAGAACGATATACCATCACATGATAAGTGCCGGAAACTAAGTTCGATAGATTGAAACCTACATTATAGTTGCACATACAGTCTGCCTCAATCGTGGAATCTCCCAAAGGAATCAAAACAATACGGATTTCTCCGTCTTGTGAATGTACTTGAGGGTTAAATCCATTTACTGCACAATTTGCTTGAAGGTCAGTCACTTCGAAATGAGCAACACCTTTTGCATCAACAGAAACCGACATCTGTGTAGGCTTTTCTTTTTCTGCTTTATAATATTCAGGACGACTTTCTGTTGCTGAGAAGGATGATGTACAGCCAGAATTTACCACATCACTCATTCTTACCTGCTCCATGACATTCTGTTCCGTAGAACAAGCTCCCATTGCCATAGCAGCCATAACTAAAAATACAACTTGTTTAACCATAACTATATCTATTTTTAATTTTGAATTGAACGAATTGACTCAATCAACTTATAAGTATCGATTATTGCTTCTAACGATTGTTCTGAGGAACTCTTTCGTTTCTCTACTGCATCGACAAAACTTTTGATGGTATCAAAGTAGCCTTGCGTAACTATCTGATTGTTATGGATAGTTGGCACGAAGTTATTTCTGTCGAACAAATGAACATCGACACTCTTTCGTTGATATACTTTCTCGACAGGTACACCCATCAACGTAGATTGCTTACCTTTATATATCAAACTCTCCATCTGCTCCATTTCAAAGATACCAGATGAAGTGTTTACCGTCATGCACTCTTTTGCATCATTCCAGGAATAACCAGTTGACAGTTCTAAAACACCTGTAGCTTTTTCGTGTTCGAGTACCAACATAAGTGTATGATGCTCTATCCAGCCAGCAAACTTAACTTCTGCCTTTCCGAATAGAAACGTCACGTAATCCAATGGATGAACGAAAAGATCCAACATCGCATCACCCTCAGGATATGACCCTGTGAGATATTTGAGATTGTAGCTCATTCTTCCCTTGCTCTTCTGTAATTCCTTTTTTAGAATACGGATGACGGGGGCATTCCGCTTTTGCAATCCAACAGTTACTTGCGGAAAGCCGGCCGCTTTTCTCATTCCGATTAGTTGCAACAGTTCGTCTTCACTCTGGCATGGAGGCTTTTCTATAAATAGAGCCTTGCCACTCTTGATAACCTCCGAAGCTATCGTGAAATGAGATTTTGGAGAAACCGACACAAACACGCCCTTAATGTCATCATCATGCAAAATATCATCTAAAGATGTTGTCGCACAGACATTGGGATAAGCCGCTTCTATGAATGGTAACTTGTCTTCTGACTTGCAACAAATATATTTCAATGGAACATGAAGATAGTTCAGAACAGGGTACAGATTATTTGTACTATGGTTACCAATGCCCACAAAAGCATAATTGCCACCATATATCTGCTTCAACTGTCTCATGCTCCTTATCCGCTTATAACGTTCGATGATGTTCTTTATATATTCCATTAGCAATTAATTCGATTTATGTATTCCCTATATGTTTCATTAACGTTGTTTGTCCATTGATATTTTCCATAAACGACTTGAATGAGCTTTTTTGGCAGAAATCTTTCAAGGTTTCGCAGCAATATCAAATCATATTTTCGATGGAAGTTGATCCAACAGGCATTGCATTCCTTCGAGTATCTGCATTGCTCCTTATGTGCGAATCTCGAATTGAATATATCATCCAGCAAATGTGTATGGATGTTGCCAAGCTTCACATCGAGATTCTGGCATAGTGGAACATCGCCATTTGAGTGAATCACCAATTCGCTAAAGATACTTTGGCAACGCAGTTTGAGATTGCCGTTTCGCCATTCTTCATACAAGGCTACAAAATCAAAATTTTCTTCTGTATCATGTATGTTCTGAGGTATATCTTGAATGTAATTTTCAAAATCTACAGAAAGAAGCTCTGCAGTAGTATCAAAGAAATCCATCGTTCCATAAATTCCGATTCTCACGTCAATATCATATTCCTTTGCCACCTCTATGACATATCTCATATCAGAAAAGGAATTCCAGGGTGACAGGCAGAACATGAGGGAGATAGGAACCTCATCTCTCACCGCTTTCACAACCTCTATTACTTTATCATGCCCATTGCATCCTCTCATGCTCTTGTATGTTTCCTTATCACCATCAAGAGATACATACAAATGAGCAGGATGAAACTTTCTCACGGCATCTATCACTTTTTGGGGATTTAAGCAGTTGGATAGTAATGTATAATTGGGATGGTTCTCCTTAAACCACTCCATTATTACATCTGCCTCAGGATGAAGCAGGAACTCCCCACCTTCCAATCCAACAACCGTATGCTGAGAGATGCATTTACTGCGCATAATTTCCCTAATGTCTTTAAAAGAAAGATGCTCTACTGTTTTTTGCCAAATAGAGCAATGCTTGCAACGGGATTGGCATTTTGTTGTGGAATACAACATTAGCGTACCCAGCATCTTGTGCCGAGGACGTAACATATTGTTGAGGTACATAACCCCATTTCGTATATAGTCTTTTGTCTTGTACATGCGTCTTAAGAAACTTTTGTGTTTCTACTATTAAAGATACACCAAAAGTTCTAAAGACTGCATGGGACATTGTTTTTACCATGTAAACCTGATTCCGAATGGAACGGTAATGGTAAACGGATGCTCTGTCCAAATGGTATGCGTAGTACTTCCATTAGGTATGTGCCAACTGAATGTCGGTTCCAGATAAACACCCCAATTCTTCGCAAAATTATATTGTAATCCGATACCCGTACCAACTGTCCATTGGAATGGTGGGGTAAAATGCCAGCTATCTGAATATGGAACTACTGTTCCTGTTACATATTGTTCATCTGTCTTGCCAGATAAAGGTATGTTCAGGATGATACCTGCGGATGTGTATGCTGTCCACCTGTTTGCGCCAAACCATTTGTATGACAAACGCAAAGGAACACCCAAATAATGAATTTTCTGTCGCTTTTGTACATAGTAGTCATCCTCACCCAATATGAATTCAGACTTCAGTAGGGAGTATTGAAGGCCAGTCTCTACGTTCCAATTTCTATTGATAGTCTTAGTCATGGACAATCCAAATGTGATTGGTTTGTCATGATGCTCATGCTCTACGATTTTTCCACCGTTTTTAATGTTATTGATATTGTTCGTATTGTTGATGGCGATTTCCATAAGAGCCTTTTCTGCCTCCGACATATGGCCATGCGCATTCTGCTGTAAATACTGAGAATATTGCTCCCAAGTTGAAAACATTTGTGGACCTGAAGGTTGAGGACCATCGGTTATATCTTCTCCCTTGCCCACAAGCATCTTATAAGCACTCTGAGCCAATGCAGAACCCACAGAACCCATGGCAAGCAGTTGCCACTTGCTTTTGTAACTTGGAGTAATTTCCTTTGCTATAAATTCTTCTAACTTAGGAACAGCATGTTTTATTGTATCGAGTGATACGGTATCTTTTTCTATTGCTATTACAACATTGATTGCCGAATCAGTCTTTTCATAATTAGTTTCGACATCAGTTTTGAAATCAGTTTCATGATCTGTTTGAATGCCAATAGAATCAACAACGAGGTAATCCGGCAAATTCATTTTGCTCGGACTTGCCGTTGCTATTATATTCTTGTCAACCACAGAAGATTGGGTAGTAGGCTGCACAGTTACACGATCAACAGAACGCTTTCCCTTGGCAGCATCATTTATATTGGCTACAGGTTGTTGCTCCTTTTCCGTACTTCTCTTCCAAAACAGATATTTATATATAGGTATGCTGACGAGCAATATGGAAATGACAGTCAGCATTCGCCTGTTTATCATATTACGCAACAATCCCTTTGCTCTTGTCAATTGTGATGATGAACTGTGTGGCTCAATACCAAGCTTTTCTGCAATTTCTTTATGCGAAAAGCCGTCAATGACAGCCATTCTGAACACGTTGCGGTATCCGGAAGGCAACTTGTCGATAAGCTCAAAAAGTTCTTTTTCTTCCAATTTGGAATCAGAAGTATAAGAACTTTCCACATCAAACCCATCCCCAATTTCAGAGAAAGATAGCACTTGTATCTTACACTTCCTCTCTAAATATCGTAAAGATACATTTTTAGTAATGGCAACAAGCCATTCCCCAAACTTTGAAGCATCCTTTAGCTTTTCCAAAGAATAATAGGCACGTATAAACGATTCTTGGACGAGGTCATCCACCGTGTCCTCGTCCTCTTGGGTAATTTTTATGCAAGCGTTTCTCATCCTTTGAGAATACGCCTGATAAACAGTTTTTAAGGCGTCTGTATCACCTGCCTTTACTCTTTCTATCAGCTTTTCTATCTTCATGTTGGGGGTGCGATATTGTGCACAGCATATATAAGATACGTGAAAAAGCGAAAAGACTGCATAAGAATTTGTTAAAAACATAAAAATAAAATAGACCTAATGAACAAGAGATGGTTCACACAGCCAAATTAAGTAACGAATCACAGCCAAATTAAGTAACGAATCACAGCCAAATTGGGTAACAAAATTCGCAAATCACGGCCAAATTAGGTAACAAAACACGGCCAAATTAGGTAATTTTGCCCATTTTTCTGCTAAAAAATGCCTGAATACCACAAACGTGGTAGCAGGAATACTACTCATATGCTATTTCAGAATCCAGAAAATCGCCGTACCTTTGCAGCGTCAATCAGAACAAACAGCATGATGACTTTCAGAAGGACATCAGAATGTCTTTCAGAAGAATGTCTTTCAGAGAGAGAACATCAATCTGATTTCTGGGCGGCAATTTATATAAATGAATAGATTGAATATTAACGTAAAATTAAAGAAAGGACATAGATTATGAGTACAGAAAAGAAACTTCGCTTTGAGACACTTCAGTTGCATGTAGGTCAGGAAAATCCAGATCCAGCTACCGACGCTCGTGCAGTGCCTATCTACCAGACCACAAGTTACGTGTTCCGCAACTCTCAGCACGCTGCCGATCGCTTCGGACTCCGTGACGCAGGTAACATCTATGGTCGCTTGACCAACTCTACTCAGGGTGTATTCGAAGACCGTGTAGCTGCCCTCGAGGGTGGTGTAGCAGGTTTGGCAGTCGCTTCTGGTGCTGCCGCCGTTACCTACGCTCTGCAGAACATCCTTCAGAACGGCGACCACATCGTAGCTGCCGACAACATCTACGGTGGTACTTATAACCTCATCACTCATACATTATCCACACAGGGTGTCAGCTACACCATCGTGGATCCTCGCAACTTCGAGCAGGTAGAGGCTGCCATCCAGGACAATACCAAGGCTCTCTATGCAGAGACCTTCGGAAATCCTAACTCTGATGTAACCGATATCGATAAGTTGGCAGAGATTGCTCATCGCCACAACATCCCATTGATTATCGATAACACTTTCGGCACCCCATACCTCATTCGTCCTATCGAGCACGGAGCAGATATCGTGGTTCACTCTGCTACCAAGTTCATCGGCGGTCACGGTTCATCTCTCGGTGGCGTCATCGTAGATGGCGGTAAGTTCGACTGGAAGGCAAATGCCGACAAGTTCCCTACTCTCGCTAAGCCAGACCCATCTTATCATGGTGCCGTATTCGCAGATGTAGCCGGAGCAGCAGCCTTCGTAACCAGAATCCGTGCGGTCATCCTTCGTGATACCGGTGCAACTATCTCTCCATTCAATGCCTGGATTCTTCTTCAGGGCTTGGAGACATTGAGCCTCCGTGTAGAGCGTCACGTTCAGAATGCATTGAAGGTGGTAGAGTATCTGGAGAACAATCCTAAGGTGGCTAAGGTTAATCACCCAGCCGTTCCTTCTCATCCAGACCACGAGCTTTACAAGAAGCTCTTCCCTAACGGCGGTGGTTCTATCTTCACCTT
>OGJY01002843.1_pt1 | contig 15873 bp, 10 predicted proteins | sample 1572231 | NCBI WGS metagenome assembly OGJY01 (sample SAMEA2582121, study PRJEB24529) | metagenome | biome: Human gut stool | place: China | collected 2011
TTATCGGCTTTATCAGCATATTCTGTTTTGACCCAAAGCCATTATCTCATATTTCACGGTTTATGTCAACGCTTTAATGTGCTAAAGTGCAAATTTTCTTCTGCTTTCTTCTTTTTTCATTTCCGGTGTGTCCTTGCGCATTTTTTCAGCGTGTCCTCCAATCGATTCTCTCCGGCAAAACTGATCTTTACGACCATTCCCCGGTCAAGATAGCAGTAAGGGTTCTTGATCTGTGAAACAAAATCAACCATCCGTTCTCGCTGCGACAGGTCTTTCTTGATTTCCACATCGTTGATGTCCACCAGTTCTTCACGGTTCACATCCCGAAGTTCCATCGCTGCCAATTTCTTCAAATCCTCAAGTGTATGCGTCATTTTCTGGTACATCAAATACCTCCCTTCACCTATAGCATTCTAAAAGGGGTGTTTGGCAACCAAATTTTGAAATTTCACAAAAATATTTTTTCAAGTGGTTGCCAAAAGGTGCTTCCAGAATGCTATAGGTATAAGGACAATTCTCGATTTTCCAGGTCGTGGGGCTTTTTTCTCTCTTAGCGCAAGATTCGCCCATAGCCGCTCAAAACTCACTTTCGTGGTTTTTCCCAGCGGGCAATCTTGATGGGGATTCCGTTCCCCATTCCCACGGTACGCACAAAATCTTGGATTTTGGCTATCCGGCTCCACATAAATGTGTTCGCAGCCGAACGCCTACGGCTTATCGGGAGTTGTTCTGCAACTATAAAATGCAGGAGGATTATGCTATGGCTCGACCAAAGAAAGAGAAATCTCTTCATAGGGGAAAGCGAGTTTACATCCGTTTCACAGAATTGGAATATGAGCTGGTGGCCGGATACGCTAAAGATGCCGGATACCCGATTGGTACTTTTGTACGCAAACAGGCTCTCCGCGAAAAGCTGGAAGTCAACTATAATATCGTTGCCGATCTTGGCGAGATTCAGAATTTGACGGTGCAGGCCGCAGGCATTGGAAATAATCTCAACCAGATTGCCCGCTATTTCCACGGCGGCGGTCTGGCATCACGCGGAATGTTGGAAGAACTGAAAAAGTGCATTGCGGAAATCCGTGAATTGCGGCAGGAAATCGTTCAGCTTGGAGGTGTGTATCGTGGCAATTCTAAAACACATCGCAAGTAAAAATGCCAATTATGGGAGTGCCATCGACTATCTCAAATACCAGCACGATGAGTTTCATCTGGTTCCCGTTCTGGATGAAAGCGGGAATATGCTGCTTCGGGAAGAATTTTATCTTGACGGTTTGAACTGCAATCCCGAAACCTTCGACCTTGAATGTGAACTGTTAAACCAGCAGTACCATAAGAACAACACCTATGATGAAATCAAAAGCCACCACTACATTATCAGCCATGACCCCAGAGATAACGCCGACCACGATTTAACAGGAGAACGTGCACAGGCCATCGGGCTGGAATACGCAAAAGCTAATTTTCCGGGGCATCAGGCTTTGGTCTGCACCCATACAGATGGCAATAACGGAACAGGCAACATCCATACCCACATCATAATCAACAGCCTGCGCAAATCCGATATAGAGCCTCAGACCTACACCGAACGGCCAATCGACTGCAAGGCTGGATACAAGCACCACCTTACCAAAGACTATTTGAAGCACCTGCAAAAATCTTTGATGGATATTTGCCAGCGCGAAGGGCTACATCAGGTCGATCTGCTCTCCCCTGCTGCGGATAAAATCACACAGCAGGAGTACCATGCGCAGCGGCGTGGGCAGCTGAATCTGGACATTGCAAACATGGAACTTCTGGGCGATGGCATCACCCCCATGCACACTACCTTTGAAACAAACAAAGAAAAATTCCGCAATGCCATTTCTGACATTGCGGAACGTGCCACATCTTTTGAGGAATTTCAACGGTTATTAAAAGCGGAATACGGAATTTTGGTAAAAGACCATCGTGGACGATTCAGCTATCTTCCTGCTGACCGGCAGAAATTTATTTCTGCCCGCGCTCTCGGTTCTAATTATGACCGCGACAGGCTTCTCCGCATTTTTGCAGAAAATGCGCGGAACAAAGAACGGAACAATCCTCATTGGGCAGCAGATGATCCTATGGCTATTTTGTTCATTAAGTCTGACCTGCGCCTTGTGGTTGACTTGCAGACCTGCGTAAAAGCACAGCAGAGCCGCGCCTATGCGCAGAAAGTCAAGATTTCCAATTTGCAGCAGATGGCACGAACAGTCGCTTATGTGCAGGAACATGGATACGATTCTTACGAAAAACTCTCCGATACCACTGACGCCATTCAATCTAAAATGGCAAAAGCCCGAAGTGATGCCAAATTCACCGAAGCAAAATTGAAAAAAGTCAATGAGCAGATTCGTTATTTAGGCCAGTATCTTTCTACAAAATCAGTCTATGGTGATTTCTTGAAATCCGGCAATAAGAAATCTTTCCGTCAGGCTCATGCAGAGGATATTGCCAAATATGAAGAAGCCCTCCGCATCCTAAAGCAGCACTCCCCAGATGGAAGGTTCCCGACCATGAAAGACCTCCGGGCTGAAAAGGAGCAGCTTACCATTCAGAAAGATGCCCAGTATGACACCTACCACTATTTCAAAGATTACCACAGGGAACTCCAGACTGTATGTGCCAATGTAGATAACATTCTGGGAACAGAACGAGAAGCACGGCGCGAACAGCAGCAATCCCGAAAGAACGAACACTCTCTATAAAACAAAAAGCCAGCCCTGGTCTTTCCTGCGAAAGACCAGGGCTGACCCTTTTCTACCATATTACTCTTAGAACAGGATTTGAACTGTCGCATCCTGAATCAAATCAATGAACTGCTCTTTCGTTATAACTTCTTTGCGGCAAATAATCGACTTATCCGCTTGCTGCCGTGTATAAGTCAATTTTCTATCATCGTGGCGAAGCTGCCGCACCGCATCCAAAGTCAAGGCTCCCTCACGATACATCTGACACAAAATAAAGTCATTTGACTTAAATGCCACCGAAATCGGAGAATCCAGTGCAGGAGTAAATTCAGAATTTCCCGTTAAAATGCGCTCTGCATTCGTTTGGAACTCATGCGCATCCGTATCCTGCGTATAGATTGTCAGGCTGTCCACTCCATCATGATACCACGCGAATATTTCAGCAAGGATCGTCAACGAGATTTCTCCCGCATTCTTTTTAAGAGTGCGACCCGTTGACAGCGTTCTTCCATGAATCGGCCATTCACCGTACAGCCGGTTCATCCATTCCTCTGCGGAAGGCAAATCAATCAGATCTTCGGTTTTTACTTTTCTGCGAAGGAAGCGCATCAACTCTGACACACGCGATACCGCAGCTTCAACGATGTAGTACAGGTTCACATCTTCATCATTGACAAAAGCACCGTACTTTGTTTCATCAATCCAACGAATAGGATACCCTTGTGCCTGAAGCTGCTCAACATAGGTGCTTCTGTATGTAGAATCCTCAATTTCCTCCATTACCCACTTTGGTATCAGAATCAAATCGTATACGCTGAGGATTCCATCAGATGGATAACTTCTCTGGCTCAACTCGTGCATAAATGCCAGTGATGAGTTATCCATAAGTGCTATTTTGGTTTCCCCAGCATATTCTTTATACTCTGGTATATTAAGCATCGGCCTCTCCCGTCAGCATTTTAAATTCACTTAAAACCGTTTTTAGAAATGCTTCATTGTCTTTATGGTATTCCACTTCCGGCTCATTGCGAATCGTCTTATTGATTTTCTCTTGTAGCGGACTTACATTTACTACATACGAAGGCCGTACAAGGGAATCATCCAATCCCAAATCGCGGAATCTCTGTGCAATATCTTCAACCTGCACATCAAAGTTTTCCTTAACTTCTTCCACAATAGCCGTGTTCCCATTCTTTACTGCACTTTCATACAGAGAAATCAGCACCGCCTTATAGGGAGCTTGGAAAGCGTTCATGCACTGAAACGCTTTTGCTTGGAACTCCATATCCTTTAAGCCCTCAAAGTACGGCATAAGGTTTCCCAGAAGCATAAGCGCAGCAAAGTATTCTGCTTTTCGTTCTTCCATCAGGATTTCGGATTCAATTAAATGGTCAAAAGAAACTTCATCAAACAATAGATGATAAATTTCATGCCATGCCGTAAAATACTGATTTGCTCTCGGAAGTGCCGTATTTATCAAGGGGATTCGTTTTCCATCCCGAACAAAAATTGCTCCGCTTAAATAGCGATTATCAATCGGCAGCTGTATCAAACCATATGGTCTTAAAATCTGTAACGCCAACTGTATCGGAGAATTTATCTGCATCGGATTGTATTTTGACCAGATAAGCGAAGCACTCTGCTTCATCTGTTCCTCGATAACTTCGTTCCTTTTGATAACTTCATCTAAGTTGGCTGCTGTAATTCGCTCACTCATAGCCTTCCGCCTTTAATAATAAACACTGCAAAGGTTTAGAATATCCTGCAACAGATCGTACTCCATTTTTGCCTTATCATTCATCTGATAATCAATCGGCGCATTCTGCGAGTACACGGCATCTACACTTTGCACTCTCGGTGAAAATCCCATCAAAGTATCCGGGTCAATGCTCAAACTGGTAAGAATCTTGTTCAAGTGCTTATCGAACGTGCTTTTGCTATCTATCTCGCCATTCAAAATCTTATCTAAAGTAGGGCGAGAAATCTCTGTTTTCTTGCAGAACGATACTTTTGAGAATCCATTGCTGCGAATATAGTCCTTTAATTTTGTTCCTGTCAGTTTTCTCATTTCAAAAAGTTCATCAAAACGCATTTTTCATCTCTCCCTTCTGCTATTATTATATACCATCAGCTCCGGGAAATCAATCGTAATGTAAAAAAGTTTTTTACATTACGACTCTAACGCAAAAAAGATGGCCTCCTTTTGGGGGAAGCCATCTCAACGACATTACGGCATTTTAACTTTTTCGACTTCTTTCCTGCTCCTGCTGCGGTGCATTGTCTTTTTGTCGCCGCTCAGCCTGCTTAATATGCAGCCGATCCAGCACCGACCACCTGCCACCAATGCGCCGGGGCTTTTTTGGTACATTGTTGACGCAGCCATCTATCATATTGTAGTTTTGCTCTGTGCCGGATTCTTTGGCGCGTTCCGCTGTACCGTTTTCAAAGAACTTCTGATGGTGCAGCAGTTCAGGCTTTGGGCCTTGTAAAAAAGCACTCATCTTTCTGGTAGCTTCTCCATCGAAACCTAAAGCTGTCTGCGTCACAAAGGCTCCACTCTCGTGAAGAATAATGCTCGGCGGTGGATTCTTCGTTTGTTCACTTCTCATCTGAACAAACCGCTGACCATCGACCTCTACTTCATCTGATACCAGCCATGTTCCTTTTTGCCCTGCCACCTGATAGCCGCCCTCATCAAGAATCAGGTATGTGCCGCTCTGGGGCTTTGGGAAAAAGCCGTTGAATCTCACCAGCCTATCCTTATCAACATAGAAAAAAGAGGTTTTGCCTGCCGCAGTCAATCCGATGACATCACTGACCCCAAATTTTCTAATTTTGAATTTGTCCGGGTTAATGCTTTCCATCTTTTTACGAATAGCTTCCTCGCCCATTCCTCGCGTAGCCGTACCGGAATAGCCCGTACCATAATTGTCTGCGGTTATCATAAAGCCATGCTGAATCTGGTATTCATAGCTGCGGCAGCGATACTCACGGTTTTTCTCAGAATTGTCGATCTGGTAAATCACAAATATATCTGAACTCATTTTCCTATATCATCCTCCGGCCTATGCCATTCCAGTTCCAGCCCCTTGAACTGCTGCTCATTCAACTGCTGCATCTTCTGGATCGTCTGCTGAACCAGTACAGCCATCTCCGCATCCTCTGCCACAAGCGGCTGGGCTTCCGTCAACACCTGAATCGTATCCCTGAGCGTCGGCTGCTCAAACATCGCCATCAGCATCAATTCCAGTTCATCAAAGCGTACATTGCTCATAACTCCATTCCTTTCTTTTTCGCTTTCTTCGGCTTATCCTGTTCCTGTGCAGGCTGCTCCTGTTTCTTGGCTTTCAGACTGCGCAGGGCATCCAGAACAGACTTTTTCGTACTGCCGCGTTCCTGCTCTTTACTCTGCTGCCGTGCCGCCATCAGCTTTTCCATATCAGAGATCGCCTGCTGCACCAGCTTATCATCCCTGAAATAGTTGATGGAGTTGATGTTCTCACGCTGCACTTTGTCGTTCACGACCAGCTCATACATTCCAACAAAGCCGCCATCTTCCTCGATGCAGAATCCAATGCACTTGTCAGCATTCATCCGTTCGGACGGAATCTTGTCATAGGCTTCCAAGGCTTCTTCCATGGTCAGATGGTCGTGGAACTCTCCCGCAAACGTAAACTCCAAACACTCCGCAACATAAAAGCTGAGCGTTTCTTCCGGCGCAGGTCTTTCTGCGGCGAGTTTTTCTTTCAAAACCTCTGCCTGCTGCTCTGCCACCATATCGGCTTGTTCCCGCAGTTCTGCCGCGTCCATAATCCTGCCCTGTGCTGCATCGCAGCCGAACTCTGCCAGCAGCTCCGTCATAGCCTCCTGCACAGACTTATCTCCGTCCGTTTCGAGAATGCCGCCATCCCGTTCCGTGAAGTCCTTATTATATAAGGTATAGTCGAAGCCATCGTCACAGGTCTGAATGTGAAAATAGGCATCCGGCAATTCGTAGGCCAGTTCCACATCCTGCACGGCTAAGGCCCCCTGTAACGGCTGGACAATATGATTCTGGATATATGGGTTATCCCAGCCCGGAACCGTTTTATAGTCCTCCACAATGGTGTCAATGCCGTTTCTGCACTGCAAAATATCCAGCGAACCAGGCAACGGATCAGGATTTTTCTCCACGCCCAAGGCTTTCATGTAATGGTTCGGAAGTGCCTGATACTGCGACATTGCATCGTCCAGATTGCCGAACCGCTTAATTTTCAAAGGCGCGGCCTGCAAATTTTCGACCACATAGAACTGCTTTACAAAAGGCTGCTTCTGTTCTTTCTGTGCTTCCAGTTCTTCCCGGAACATCGTCACAAAGCCATCCAGAATAGCCGGGTGGCTGTCAACCACCCAATCCGTGCGGAAGGTCATGCGGTCTGCATTATGCTCCGGTGTGCTGACCTGCTCTGCCCATTCCTTATTGCCGCGAGAAAAGCGGCCATCATAGCTTTTATGGTGCAGAGTATTCGCCAGAATATAGCCCACACGCTCCATGCCGTACTGCCGCACCACCTGATCAACTACACCATCGCCAAGGTACATTCCGTCATAGTTGTCTGCAATCGCTTCATGGATTGCCTGCTTGCACTCACTGTTCAGCCGATAGGATGTGCGGTATAAATCCACCTCGTCATTTTCTTTGGCATAGCTGAACGGCTCGTAGTAGACAGGCACATCCGAATAGTCCTGCGCGCTGTTGTCCGGCACAGGCACAGCCTTTTCAATGATCTCCGATACCACATCTTCTTTTTTCGGCATATTCCATTTTTCAGAAAGATACTCTTTTACCGCATCCAGAAATTCGTCATCGAAGCCGTTCCACAAATCCTCTGCCACCAGCTTGCCCTGCTCATTGACTGCAACACAGGCCGCCATATCGCCGTGTTCCTCATGCTCCAGCAGGAAGAACTTCTCGCCACCAATTTCCGTTTCATCAATGGCGTACCATGTACCGATATGCCCCTCGACTGCGATATGGTAGGAATCGCCGTGGATCAGCGCATTGTTTTTCTGCTGCTGTTCCTCCATGAACTCTCGCACGGTCAACTCTGCGCCTGTGAAGTTCAGTCCTTCCTCGCCAAGTTCCAGCCGCCCCTCTGCGCCAAGGTCAAGTTCTTCGGCCATCAGAACAGATGCCGCATGGTTCACCACCACAGTTTTCTCCACTGTAATAGGCTGGCCTGGGTCGTAGTCCGAACCGCGCAGATCATAGCGATATAAGCCCTCCGGCACATCTTCATCCCGCAGTCGGCCATTGCTGAAAAGACCAGGCTTATCAAAGATTTCGATTTCCTGCAGTTTTTCGTTCAAAAGGTTCTCTTTCTGTAAATCCATATTCCTTTCCTTGAAAAAATCCGGCAGTTCCGCAAAACCGATACTGTCCACATAGTAGGCTTTGACCGTACTGCCATCATTGAGTACCACCACATCACTGACCGACAGCGAATGTCCCGTAAAGTCTGCCGGACGCTGGATATTAAACCGTTCATAAATGCCATCCAGCGTGTCCTTTTCCGTAAGCGGCGCGGTATAAATCAGGTCGTAGTCTGCGCGGGCAACCGTCATGCCTTTTTTCTGCACATAGTCCAGCCCCATGAAACGATAGTTATGTTCCGGGTCACGCTCTGTGATCTGATAAATACCGAACTGCTTTTCGTTGCCATACAGCAGCACATTTTCCTGTTCTGTCATGTTCCGCTCCTGCTCCAAATCTGCTATTGCAATCTGGAAGGTATCACTTCCGCGCTCGATTTCCTCTCGTGCCGTGACAAGAATCGGCCACGGGCTGACGCGGACGAGATAAATCTGCTTTCCCTCGTCATACAGCCGCAGAGCCTGTTCACGGTTTATTACTGTCAACTGAAAGTCTGGACGCGCGTACTCGTCCTCAGCATAATCTTCCCGTTGTTCTAACAGAATCGCATCCCATGCGTCAGCCTTAATGCCGAAAATGCCATCGTGCAGCTCGATTTCCTCTTGGCTTACATAATCACCTGCCGTACCATCACGGAACAACGGATAGATTCTCTCACCAAGCCGATGCCATTCCCGTGCGCCTTCTTTCGTCAGCGGCAGCACATCATCTTTCCGGTAGCCATAGTCGTGCATTTCCGAAAGACCAATCATCCCATCCGGGAGATTTTCGATTTTCTCCTGCGCATCGTACATCAGGCGGTTGACTTCTTCTTTGTCATCCTCGGCCAGTGCCGCCGCCAGACCGTTCACCAATTCTTCCGTTGCAGCCCGGTCATCCAGCTTGAAAGCAAAATTCACGATGAGATTTCGCTGCTCATCATCGAAAATCGTTATTTCCTGCTCCTTGTCGGCAATCAGCTTTTCCGCGTACTGCATCGCGGTCATGCGCTCTGCACTCCTTTCTGCCACCGCCGTTTCCAGCTTTTCCAGAAAGTCGGCAGCGGTCAATCGAATCGTATCCATCGAATCTTTCAGTTCCTTCATCTCCTTGCCGCTGGCCCAGCTTGCCACATACGGGAAAGAGTAATCGGACGTATCAATGCCCAGAGCCGAGCAGACCGTAAATGCAATGCTTTCCGCTTCGGTTTCTTTCGTGAGCCTGTCTTTTTCTTCGCCACGCTGCTTCATCAAATCGCTGTTATGCAGCATCGCATGAGCAACCTCGTGGATCATCGTCTTGACTGTCTGGCTCTCGCCCATGCCGACCTGAATGCAGATTTCTTTGTCTGCATCACTGTAATAGCCTTTGGCATCCCCTTTGATTTCATCAAACCGCATCGGCACGGGCGATACCTGCTCGATTGCCGCCGTAAGCAGCGCATAGTCTTTAACGCTGGCGGTCAGTTCGTTCACTTCCAGCGACGGAATCGGTTCCCCATCGGTCTGTGAAACATCAAAAACCGTCGTCACTCGGAAACGCGGAACCACATACTCCACACGTTCCATTTCCGGCTCGCCATTTTCGTTCAACACGGCCAGGCCCGTATCCTTGTCGATTTTCTCGCGTTCTTCCACTTCCTTGATGGGAGCCGGGGCAATGATCTGGATGCCCTTTTCGCCTTTTTTGACGTAACGGTTAAACTTATTCTTCCATGCGTTAAACCCTGCCACCAGTGTGGCATCAGGCCGCTGCATTGCGATCAGCAGCGTATTGTTGAAACTGTAATTGTGGAATTTCGCCATCGTGCGCAGGTATGTCGTATACATTTCCGAAGTGAAAATGTCCTTTACGCCCTGCTCCAGCCGTTCCGTGATTTCTTTCATCTGCTGTTTGCGGTCAACTGCCATGCAAGACCTCCTTTTTCTTGACCCATCGTGTTTTCATCTGGCGCGGATATTGGTCAGCCTGTTTTGGTGCTTTTGCGCCGTTCCATTCCAATCCTCCGGCTCTGCCCTCACAGGTATATCCGGCAGCTTTCAAGGAACTGCCATTTTCCGTATCCAGAATGTAGGTAACAACTTTGTTGTAGCCCATGGCCCGTGCTGCACGATATGCCGCCGCATACAAAATGCTGCAGGCGTTCGGTGTTCCATCTGTACACAGACGGTTAACTTCCAGCGTATAGCCATCGTCCAGCCGCCGCGCCACAGGTCTGCCGCAGATAGCAACGCCCACCAGCGCACCATTATCCGATACGCCGATGGAGAACTTATGCCCCCGCGTCGGTTTATGGTGGCGGTGATGCTGCTGCACAAATGCGTTTGCCGTTTTCAAATTGATCGGTGTTAATGTCAGCAAATGCCCTCCTTCAAAAAAATGCCCCGCCAGACAAAACTGACGGGGCGGCTCTCATTTACAGTTCCATATCGTGACTTTTCCGCTTCTGGGATTTCTGCGGTTCTGCGCTGCGCTCTGCCTGTTTTGCATGAAGCTGCGCCAGCACAGAGGGTTTCCGCACATTGTCCGCAGTGCGCTCTGCAACGCGGCCTGCGTAGTTCACAGGCTGACATGGCTTATCTGCAACCTCGGTTTCGGCTGCATCCTCATCCACTCCCAGCGCATCCTCACTACCCTTTTCATCCATGTTGAGCAGAGCGTTCAGCTCCGCAAGGCGCGCAGATTTTTCGGCCAATTCTGCTTCCTGCGCGAAAGGACGTTTGGCTTCTTCCTTTGCCTGCGCCAACTGCTGTTCCAAGGTTTCCAGTCTGCGTTCCACCTGCGGCAATGCTCTTTCGACACCTGCCAGTGCATTGGTAACGCGCAGGATATTACCCAGCGGGTCTTTGCCGACTTCCATCGAATAGTTCCATGCGCCCTTGATGGACAAACGGAACACCTTATCGAAGTTGTCAAACCGGGAATGCAGTTCAAACGCACCGTAGCTGCCGATCCTGCCCTCGGTGCCAGCTGCTTTCAGAGCCTTACAAGCCTCGATGATGGCTGCACCCGCTTCCTTGCGTTCGGTGTACACCTTGCCGCTGATTTCAATAGCGAAGTGGTCTTTATCCTGCGCCAGAAGTGGTTTTGCCGCTTCAATATCGGTTTTCAGTGCTTCGATCTGACCCTTTGCCGCAGCGATTTCTCGCGGATAGCGGCGCGCAATATCCGATTCCAGACTATAAATCTGGCTGGTGTGGTTGGCTTTCAGCAATTTGAGCTTGCTGACCTGAATATCCAAGTCCATCTTTTCCTTGATGTAGGGATTGCCCGTTGCCAGTGCTTTGATTTCAGCATAAGACAGTGCAGTGTCGTCCACATCATCGCAGGCACGGACAGGAGATTTGGACGTCATGATCTGAGAAATGAACTTCTGCTTATTTTCCAGAATTTGCCACATATACGAATCAAACGTATTTTCAGTGACGTAACGATAGATTTTCACCTGCTTATTCCGGTTTCCCTGCCGGAGAATACGTCCCTCCTGCTGTTCCAGATCAGACGGCTTCCATGGACAGTCCAGATGATGCAGGGCAATCAGCCGATCCTGAATATTGGTTCCTGCGCCAAGTTTTGGTGTAGACCCCATCAGGATACGAACCTGTCCGGCGCGCACCTTTGCAAACAGGTCAGCCTTTTTGGTTTCCGTGTTATACTCGTGAATGAACGCCACTTCTTCACGGGGAACACCTTTCGCCACCAGCTTCTCCCGCACATCATCGTAGACGTTGAATGTACCATCGGCTTTTGGTGTCGATAAATCGCAGAAAATCAGCTGTGTTCCCCTATCCGGGGCAGATTCTTCCCAGACCTTGAACGCATTGTCCACGCAGCGATTGACCTTGCTTTCCGGCTCATCCGGCAGCATCTCGTTCATAAGCCGCTGGTCGAGTGCCAGTTTTCTGCCATCGTTGGTGATCTTCAGCATGTTATCGAACTTCGGATTCACGCTGCCGTTGCGTACAGCCTCGGCACGGTCTGCAAAGGAACTTACCATTTCTTCCTGTGTTTCGCTGGGTTTCAGCACTTCGTTGATGTACTCTGCTTGCGGCACAGGCAGGTTCAGCATATCTGCTGTCTGTACATCTGCGGATTCCTTGAACAGAGAAATCAGTTCCGGCAGATTGAAGAACCGGGCAAAACGTGTTTTCGCACGGTAGCCGGTTCCTTCCGGGGAAAGCTCGATTGCCGTGACGGTTTCGCCAAAGGATGCCGCCCAATCATCGAAATGGCTTAGCCCCATCTTCTGCAGGGTATCGTACTGGAGATACCGCATAATGGTGTATAGCTCCACCATCGAATTGCTGACCGGGGTTCCGGTTGCAAAGGTCACGCCCTTGCCGCCTGTCAGTTCGTCCAGATACTGGCACTTTGCAAACATATCGCTGGACTTCTGGGCATCGGTCTGGGCGATACCTGCGATGTTCCGCATTTTTGTGTAGAGGAACATATTTTTATAGAAATGCGACTCGTCCACAAACAGACGGTCAACACCCAGTTCCTCAAATGTAACTACATCATCCTTTCTCGTCTGGTCGTTCAACTTTTGCAGCTTTGCTTCCAGCGTTTTCTTTGTTTTTTCCATCTGCTTGACCGTAAAACTGCGGCTGTCCTCACTCCGGGCATCGGCCAGAGCCAGCGTAATATCGTCAATCTGACGCTCGATAATAGCCTTCTGCCGTTCCGGGGAGAGCGGCACACGCTCAAACTGCGAATGACCAATCACGATGGCATCGTAATCGCCGGTTGCAATGCGGGAGCAGAACTGCTTTCGATTGCTGGGTTCAAAATCCTTCTTCGTTGCCACCAGCACATTGGCATTGGGATAGAGCCGCAGGAAATCTGCGCCCCACTGCTCCGTGAGGTGATTCGGCACCACATAGAGGTTTTTCTGCGACAGGCCCAGCCTGCGGCTCTCCATGCCGGCAGCAATCATCTGGAAGGTCTTGCCTGCGCCCACGCAATGCGCTAGCAGCGTATTGTTGCCGTACAGAATGTGCGCTACCGCATTTTTCTGGTGCGGCATCAAAGAGATTTCCGGGGTCATGCCCTCGAAGCGGATATGACTGCCATCGTACTCGCGGGGACGAATCGCATTGAAAATCCGATTATAGGTCGCACACAAATCCTCGCGGCGGTCTAAATCCTTGAAAATCCACTGCTTAAACGCTTCCCGAATGGATTCCTGTGCCTGCTGTGCAAGCATGGTTTCCTGCTTATTCAGCACACGGTGGTCGCCATCCGCATCGTGAATCGTATCGTAGATTTTGGTATCCCGGAGGTTCAGTGCATCTTCCAGCAGCTTATAACCGTTGACGCGCAGGGTTCCGTAAGTGTTGGTGACAAGCGGATTTCCGCGATCCAGCGACTTACCCGAAATGTTCCATGCACCTGAAATTTCGGAATAGGTTGCCTTAATTTCAATCCCGGCATAGTAGTTCGGGGTTTTGAACACTTCCTTCATAAACTGCGTGATGTACTCCGGTTTTACCCAGTTTGCACCCAGCCGCACTTCAATTTCCGAAGCGTCCAGATCTTTGGGCTGTACCCGTTTCAGGTAATCCACATTGATCTGATACTCTGCATGGTTTGCCGCAAAGGTTTCTGCTGTGGCCAGTTTTTCACGCACATTGCCGGACAGGTATTCATCCGAGGTTTCCCACTGCTGTGTCACAGGATTTCGGAAAATCGCACCTGCCAGTTCATCCGTGATCTCCTGTTCCGGTTTACCGCAGAGCTGCACCATAAACGGCACATCCACCTTTGCTTTCTCTCCAATGGAAAGTGCCAGGGCTTCACTTGGCGTGTCCACTGAGGTAACAGGCTCCGGCTTACGAATAGTACGTTTGGTAAAAATATCGGCCAGCCGTTTGAGATTCTTCTCCTCATCCAGAATTTCCAGCGATGCCAGCAGACAATAACTGCTGTCCTGTCGAAACGCCCGCTTGTTGGCAGTGCTGTTGATCAGACCATACTGCGCCTTAAATGCGGTGTACTGCTGTTTTAGTTCATTCTGCAAAAGCTGTACTTCCGCATCCGAACCATCATGCAGCTGACAATCCAACAGCTTCCGGGTGGTTTCCCGCAGAGCGATCATGCCCAGCACTCGCTCTGCAGTTACGGCAGGCAGTTCCACCTTATTCATAAAAGAATTTTCGCGGTAGTAAATCTGCCCGTCCACGTTCGTGAAGCTAAAATTCTTCACACTTGGGTCTGCCGGAATGGGTTCTTCCTGCACATCCAGTTCATCGTCGGAGATTTCCGGCTCTGTGATAGTAGTCTGGATGTTGCTGACCGCCTCTTTTAACTGCCGGGCAAGGTCTGCGCCCTCGATGGGCTTGACCGTAATTTCCTGCTTGCCATACTGAGTGCTTTCGGTGGTGATTTCCCCCAGCACCATCTCAGGATGCTTCGCAAAATACTGGTTGATGGAGTATCCTTCCGGCGTTTCGGCAAGGTCTACCCACTCTGCCCGCTCCACCGCTGCACGGTCACGCTTTTGCAGGAACAGAATGTCAGCAACCACACCGGTGTTGGCATTGCGCTGAAACGCATTGTTCGGCAGACGAATCGCACCTACCAGATCGGCACGGTTGGCAAGGTACTCACGGACAGAGGAATCCTTCTTATCCATCGTACCGCTGGACGTTACCACTGCTACCACACCGCCCGGACGCACAAGGTCAAGGCTCTTGGCGATAAAATAATCGTGGATGAGGAAATTGTGGCGGTCATACCGCTTATCCGGCACTTTGTAATTGCCGAAAGGTACGTTACCCACAACACAGTCAAAAAAGCTGTCCGGGAACTGCATCGTTTCAAAGCCTTGCACCGCAATTTTGTTTTTCTGGTACAACTGCTGTGCAATGCGGCCCGAAATGCTGTCCAGCTCCACACCGTACATCCGAATCTTCTCCATGCTGTCCGGCACCAGACCCATGAAATTGCCTACACCACAGGATGGTTCCAGCACATTGCCTTTGGACAATCCCATATTGCCCAGGGCTTCATACATTGCCTTGATGACCGTAGGAGAAGTGTAAAACGCATTCAGGGTACTGGCGCGGGCTTCCTTATACTCATCTGCCGTGAGCAGGGACTGTAGTTCGGCATACTCTTTCGACCACTCCGCATTGCTTTCATCGAACGCCTGCGGAATGCCGCCCCATCCCACATACCGGGAAAGAATCTCCTGCTCCTCTGCAGTGGCCTGCCGTTGCTCTGCATCCAGCGTTTGCAGCACCCGAATGGCTTCCACATTGGCTTTATACTTTGTTTTCGGCCCTCCTGCGCCGAGATCATCGTCCGTAATACGGAAGTTCATAGATTCCTGTTTGGGCTGTACAGGCTGTTCTGTTTCTGCTTCACTGTCCAGCGGAAGATTGTGCTGCCGCCTTGCATGGTTGACCTCTGCCAGGGTCATAGGCTGCTGCGTCAGCGGTTCAAGGGCTTCCTCTGCCGCTGCGCGGCTGATGGCATCCGTTCTGTTCTGCACATCTGCGATCAGCTGCATCTGTTCCGGCGGAAACTCAGGATTGAGCAAATCTTCCAACTCTCCGCCCGATTCTGCCACCGAATAGATCACATCCATCTGCTCCGGGGAAAAATCCTCGTAAGCCACACCAGCATTATGCAGAGCCGTAAAGACTGTGATTTCCACCGCTTCTTCCATCGGTACATCTGCCTGTTCATACACATGCCGAATGTACTCCAGTGGTTCCGTTCGGAAGATCGGATACCGGGCTTCTTTCGCAAGGGTCATGTCCTGCA
>OGJY01002857.1_pt1 | contig 15814 bp, 8 predicted proteins | sample 1572231 | NCBI WGS metagenome assembly OGJY01 (sample SAMEA2582121, study PRJEB24529) | metagenome | biome: Human gut stool | place: China | collected 2011
TTTGTTTGGAAAACTTCTTACACCAATATGAATCTATAGGGCCGTTTTGGAATACAATTTTGGACAAAAAGAAAAACGGCAAAGTTCACAATAGAACCTTACCGTTTTGGGAAATGCTGCACAGCAGCACCGTATTATTTGTTTTGGTTTATTATTTCATAACTGCGTTCAGCAATGTCTGATAGTCACTCACCACATCGTATACCACGTTTTCATCGTTCAGTGCCTTGAAATGTGCACGGGCACAATCAATTTTAGCCTGTTCTACTGGGGTGATGTGATTGAGCTTCATGGAATCCAGTGTGCCTTTGGTTTCAGCAACAAAGTAGATGTGCTTGACTGTGCCCTCATAGAACGCAATCGCCCAGTCGGGATTGTATTTTCCAACAGGTGTGGAAATATAGAATCCATCTGGCAGCTTTACATAGACTGCCACATCACGGTTCGTATCGAGGTCGGCGGCAAAATCACGCTCATTGCTTGAATCGTAAATCAAATGGTCATACAGATGCCGCTGTACTTTCATGACGTTCGTACCGAGTTTTCCCTTCAAGGTCGGCTCAGTGAAAATGTCCGTATCGTAATGTTCATCCAAAATATTGTAGGTGATATGCTGGATGATGGCCGTTGCCTTTTCGTCATTGATGAGGGCAGCTGCTTTTAGGATGAACTCTTCCGGGTTATCCTTGAACTGATCGAACACCGCTTTTTCAATGCCGACCAGAATCTGTACAATCGCCTTGCGGGTCAGCTTGGTTTCAGCCACCAGCTTGCCAATCAGGTCATACTTGACGCTCTGGCTGGCGTGAATTTTTGTCTGTGGGTCATATTTATGCTGATCCGCTTTTGCGAAAGCAGAGCCATCTAACAGAGAATCCTTGGATTTGATCTCCGTCATTTCACCGGATTCTACTTTGAAGTAAATCTTTGATACGTTCAGATTGCGGTTGAGCGAGCGAATGGACTTTTGCACCAGTTCGTCCGTGTCAAAATCCACCACATAAACCGATTTCGGGCTGATTTTGTTCCAAAGGGCCTTGAACTCCGGCATGGCCAGCTTGTCCGGGTCGATTTTTAATTCCACATTGTTGGAACGTGCATTTTCAGGCAGCATGACCTTATCGCTGTAAACAGAATCCAACAAATCAATGACCGATGCTGCACAGTCTGCAACTTCTTCTGCCACCTGCACCGCATGGTTTGCATGGTCGGCATAGTACTTGTCCGTCAGCGCACCATGGCGGTCCACATAGCCATTCTGGATCAGATCAAAATAGATGGCAGCGGCGGTGTCTGCATCCACAATCTGTTCGTTGCCGTTTGCGTCCGTAAGAACCTTGCCGACAAACAAGGTAGCATCCACCTTTCTGGGACGGTTCGCAACTGCTTCGGCCAGTTCGCTTTGCAGGCCTTTGGCGAAGCTGTCATAACTTTCGCTGGCAATGACAGTCAGGATATTGATGTTATGCACATCGTTGCCCAGAACATTCGCATCCATACGTTCACCGTTCTGGTTGACGCACAGACGCAGGCCGCGGCCAACCTCCTGCCGTTTGCGGACTTCACTGCTGCTCTGTTTCAGGGTGCAGATCTGGAACACGTTCGGGTTATCCCATCCTTCCCGGAGGGCAGAGTGTGAGAAGATAAAGCGCACGGGGGAACGCTTGGGGTCCCGGTCAAGAAGAAGCTCCTTGTTTTTCATAATCAGGTCATAGGCACTGATGTCATTGGAGGTTTTCTCCCGCTTATCATCGCCTGCAACCTGATTGACAAAATGGCCTTTCTTATCCACCGAAAAATAACCCGCATGGGTATCGTGTGCAGAAATTGCTTTCAGGTAGCGGATGTAATCATCCTCGCCCAGCGAAAGCTGCATCTGGCCGACAATATCCTCGTACTCCTGCTCAAACATCTCTGCATAAATACCGTTGTAAGGCTGGCCTGCGGCATCGTAGCACTTGTACTTGTCCACCTCGTCAATAAAGAACAGGCTCAGCACTTTAATACCCTTGTGGAACAGCTGACGTTCCCGCTCAAGATGCGAAAGGATCGTTTCCCGAATCTGAATGCGGCGCAGCTGGTCCTCATCCACCTTGCCGACCACATCTCCGGCAAACAATCGGACACCATTCAGAAATTCAATGTGGTTGTCCCGGCCATCAATCTCTTTCACCACATAGCCATCCTTGTATTCGTCCAGATTGCCGGAATAGTCATAGAGGTTGAATTTCAGCCCAACGGTGCGCGTTACCTTGCGCAGGCCGGATTTTCCCTTGCAGTCGAACTGGATCGTTGCCGTAGGGTCTGCCTTGGAAAGATTGATGCTTTCCAGATAGACGAATCCATCCGTAGCGGTACTGCCGGATTCCGTAATGCCTTTGACCACGATTTTCTTGACCAGACGCTTATTATAGGCTTCCATTGCATCCAGCCGGTAGACCATGTTGTAGATGCTGTCTGCACGGTGGGTAGCCGAGTAGCGCAGGGTAATCATCGGGTTGAACTCTTTCATCCGCTCTTTGGTCTGCTTGCCCTCTACCGACTGCGGCTCATCAATAATCAGGATCGGGTTCGTCTTTGCAATAATGTCAATGGGCCGACGGGAACGGAACTCGTCCAGCTTCATATAAATACGGCGGGCATCTTTGCCTTTGGCATTGAACGCCTGCGAATTGATGATCATGACATTGATGGAACTATCCGAGGCAAAGCGGTCAATTTCCGTCAACTGTGCGGAGTTGTAGATAAAGAAGCGAATCTTCTTGCCGTACTCTTCTGCAAAGTGATCCTGTGTGACCTCAAACGATTTATACACGCCCTCACGGATGGCAACACTGGGCACGACCACGATAAACTTACTCCAGCCGTAATGCTTGTTCAGCTCATACATGGTCTTGATATAGGTGTAGGTTTTGCCGACGCCTGTTTCCATCTCAATGGTAAGGTTATAGTGTCCCTCCAACTGCTTGGACGGCTCAATCTGGTTGGTGCGTTGGATTTTTTGCAGGTGTTCCAAAATAATACTGTCGTTCAGCTCTGGTACAATATGTTCATTGCGCCAGCCTGTGAAGCTTGTTTCCATATCGGTCTGGTAAATGCCGCTGCCGTTGTCGATGCGGTAATTTGTGGTCAGGTAGGGCTGACCCGCAAAGACGTCCACCACGGCTTTTGCGGCATCTGCCTGAAATTTCTGGTGTTTGAATTGAAGTTTCATCTGCTGTTCTCCCTCAAATCACCTTGACATCGGTATCCTGTGCATACAGCTTGAAAATCTCAAACACATTGATCTTCTCCGGGCTGCTGGCAAAGGAAGAATCCCGGAACACTGCACGGCGCGGCTTGCGTTTGGCGATTTCCTTGATAACATTTTCCGGCACATTATTGTCAAAACAGGCAATCAGGGCATCGGGAACATTCAGCGCAGCATCACCGGGTGCGTAGGTATGGACAGTGCAGTTGTCGATTTTCTCAGACCGATACGGCATGGACAGCGGCAGACCCCAATCCAGCAGACAGCCAAAGAGCAAATCAAGGTCGGTGCGGTCCTCCTTAATGTTGCTTTCCAAATCTTCAAGATTGGTCTGGGAGTATTCTTCGGCAGAATAATAGACGTCCTTCATATTGGTATCGTCCAGCTTGAAAACACGGAAGCCAATGTCCAAACTATCCGCTAGTTTTTGATTTTCAGCAGTTTCATCTGCTTTGCCCAAACGAGCAGGAATCATCGGAACTTCAAAAGAAGTCTGTCCATCATCTGATGCGAATGTTTTTCTAGGTGCAGTATTGATGTTTTTTGCAATGTGCTGGAAATCTTTTCCGCTTGTTTTCAATGTTTCATAAAGTTTATCTCCTGCTCTGCGAATACGCTCTTTACCAATATCGCAAATGGTTTTATAGCCAGCTTTGTAGGCTTCGCTCTTTTCATCGCAAGGCTCAGGCAACTGCACCATAATAAACTTACGGTGACCGTTGTCTTTGGCATTCAGTTGCATAACGGCATGAGCGGTCGTGGCAGAGCCAGAGAAAAAGTCAAGGACAATAGTCTCCTTATCAATTTGGGATATAATATCGATGAAAAAAGAAATCAATTCAACTGTTTTCGGATAACTAAAAACTTTTCCATTAAAGATGTCAGTAATTTCTTTTGTCCCATCCAGCGACATACCGATATTATCCGGGAGTTTTGTACTGACAGGCATCAATCCAAACATTTCACCAGCCTTTTTCATATCATCGGATTTCCAATATCTAAAAGCAGGCTTAGATATATTTAAAAAGGGATAGTCTTCAGGAAAGACAATTTTGCCCGCAGCATAGTATTGAGCGAATGTTTCTTTTGTTACAGCCCAAGTTCTTAACGGATTAACAGGGTATTCTTTTCCGGTTTTAGGATTCACCATTGTAAATGCAGAATTCGGACGCTCAGCTGCTGTACGCTGTGTTGTTAAATCATGAATTCTCCAAGGTTGATGGGGATAATCCTCAGTTTCAAAATATTTTCGTTCCGTCCCAGTTGTGCGTGCAATGAATTTTGAAGTTTTTGCAAAACAAACAATCCATTCATAGTCCTGAGAAACACCAAATGGGACGTCTGACTTTGCTGTACGTTTTCTCCATGGAAAAGTAGCCACATAATTACTTTCGCCGAATATTTCAGCTCCTAATTTTTCAAGATTATCTCGTTCATTGTCATCTATTGACATAAAAATAACACCATCATCTGTCAACAGATTCCGTGCCAGCATTAGCCGGGAATACATCATGCTGCACCAGTCAGAGTGAAAGCGTCCATTGCTGTCATTGTTCTTGAACAGCCGATTCTCGTCCTCGTCATACATCCCCATCTGACGGTTTTCTTCATCCTGCGAACGCATGAAATCGTCTGCATAGATAAAATCGTTGCCCGTATTATACGGCGGGTCAATGTAGATCATTTTGACCTTGCCCAGATAGCTCTCCTGCAACAGCTTGAGTACTTCCAGATTGTCACCCTCGATGTAGAGATTCTCGGTATCATCCCAGTTCTTGCTTTCTGCCGGGCAGGGGCGCAGGGTCTTGCGAATGGGCTTGTTGGCTTCCACAATGGATGCCTTTTTGCCCACCCATGTAAACTCGTATGCTTCATCCCCATCCACAACGTCCGGCGAGAGCATCTGCTTCAGCAGTTCAAAGTTGATACCGCGCTTGTAAACCTTGTGGTCAGGGGTGCTCTTTTCCTCATCCAGCATTTCTGTGGTGCAGTTGGGGAAGAGCGCAGCAATTTTATCAATGTTCTGGGCTGTCAGGTTGGGGGTCTGAAGGGGAAGTTTGTTATTCATTCGGAATATCCTCCGTACTTTCTGTTCTATATGTAATGGAGTTACGACTAACTATATTGCTTTTGTACCAAATATATCGGGTGGTTTCCTTTTCAGCCTCGAATATTATGATTTCTCCAGCGGTCAACCGCCTTAGTGAACTTTTGCATTTCAAAAGAGATGAAATATACTTATCACTAATAATTTCCAGCGTAATACTAATATCAAACGATGGACTTCTAAAAATCTCTCCAAAATCCTGTTTTTCTTTATGAGACATAATAAGTGCTATTTGAAAGCGGCTTACTTCAAGACCCGTAATGGTTCTTGAATAGCAATCATCGATTGCGTGGAACTCAAACACAGAATTTTCTGTATACACTTCCGTTTTGACTACACGAATAGCCGCAGGCACACTATTTTGTCTGGTCAGCTCGATAACACACTCAATGGAAGAATAGTCTAGTGGAGTTTTTGTATTAACAGACGTCGCAAGGAGACACTCTGGATGCAAGTTAAAACTGCAAATTGTTTTATCCAAATGGTAAAATAAAATGCGTTCCAAAAATACGGTACTTGAATTTTCTGCTATAAAAGCATCTTCTTGCTGGTGCTGCAAAGATTGGTTTTGTGTCCATGAGACCCAGCCAAGAAACATTGTACCAATAAATGACAATACACCACCCACATAACTAAGTGAATCTTCTGGCTGCCATTGAACATGAAACCATTCATTCCATGCTGGAATTTTGAAGAGTTTGTTTATCGTAACAGGAATGATGCAAAAACAAAAAATTCCAGCTAAAATCAATGCCCCCAATATTATCAATATAGAAGGCAAACGCTTATATCTTTTGGGGTTGTCCTTAAAAAGCAATGTTTTACTCTCCTATGATTAAAAGTTCTTTAAAAAGATTCTTAATCTTCTCAGTTCCGCATTCATCTCCACCTGACGATTGAACTGTTTTTCTTTCCGAATCTTATTCTCCAATGCCGCAATCTGCTTTTGCAGCTTTTCACGTTCCGCAGAGCGTTGGATGTTCTCCGCAATGCTGTATGCGGCGTTCCAGTTCTTACCCTGCAATCGGGCAATCTGCCGCACCAGTCCATCGTAAACTGCATCTAAGCTCAGACCGCTTATCGCAAGGGACAATTCTGTTTCTGGCATCCAGTCTGTATGCAGATAGCGGCTTACCTTGGCACTGCTGTTCGCAGATGTATCTTTACAGCCGATCCAAGCCTGCACCTTATTCTCATAAGAAAGAACAAACAGAATGTGATAGGGGATTTCACTGTCGATTTGGCGCAGAACAGCTTCATCCAGTTTTGATCCGGTCAGACACAGCTCGAAAATCTCGATCTCTGTCACCCGCTCTCCGGCAGTGAGATTCAAGGTGGACACTGCCAGCTTGTTGCGCCAGTAGATACAGCGCAGCTGGTCTGCAAACAATCGCTTGACTGCCGCTGGAACGGCAGCGTTTTCATAGAACTTCTGTTTCGGAATCCGTTTGTTAAACTCCGTGGAGGGTGGAAAGCCCAGCATTGATCTCACCTCTTATTGTACCACAAGGAAGCAAATCAGTTCAAAGTCATCCAGCCCGGAAATCGAAGAAAGCAGGGCCGTCGTACCGCCCATCTTGAACAGACTGTCAATGTCGCTCTCTTCCTTTGCATCCAGAATGGAACGGATGGCCTCGCTCAGCAATTCAGAATAGGCCGACATATTCTTTCCATCGTCCGTGGCCTGATTGAACTGTTGGCAAAGGCTCTGGTCGGGTTCGGTTTTGCCTTTGCAGAGCAGCCGCAGACGATCCAGCAGCTCTTTCGGAGAAAGATAATCGCAGACAGTCGAGCCGTCCTGCCCAATATAAACCATGTAGAATGGATGCAGACGGTTTTGCTGATCCACATTGATCTCATTGTTGATGTTTTTCAGAACAAAGATCACACCCGGAGGTGCATCGGGCGTAGATGCAACAATTGCGTGCATCCCAAGCGGCGTATGCTCCACATCATCGTGTTTCTTCATATAGTCCAGCAAGTCCAGCCGGAACTCGTTCAATCCCAAGTCCATAATGGAAATGCCGCCCGACATTTCTTCCAGATCGACTACCTCATTCTTTAACCGTTTGAGTTGTGCGCTGCGATATTCCAAATCGCCTTTTTCTTCCGGGCTGATGAGGTTATCATCCCCTGTGGAAGTCATGACCGTCAGCTTCATTCGGGTTTCCACGCGGCCTTTCAGGTTGATGTACTCATCCAAATCCACATCCGGCCAGAAGTTGACCAACTGGATGCAGCGATTCTGGCTTCCGATGCGGTCAATGCGGCCAAAACGCTGGATAATGCGCACAGGATTCCAGTGAATATCATAGTTGATCAGATAATCACAGTCCTGCAAGTTCTGACCTTCGGAAATGCAGTCGGTGGCGATCAACAAATCAATATCCGCCTGATTCGCGTTCGGCAGGCTGTCCCGCCGCTTGGAAATGGGCGAAAAGCAGGTGAGAACTGTATTCAGATCACCACTGAGTTTGGGAATGGTTGTTTTACCATCCACGCTGCCGGTGATTTCGGCAGTGTTCAGCCCAAACGCTTGCTTTACATAGCCGGAAATATTCTGATACAGATAGTCAGCAGTATCTGAAAACGCAGTAAAAATAATGATTTTCCGGTTGCCGGGATTGATGGGATGCCTTTGCTTTTCGTCAATCAGGCGCAGCAATTCTTGCAGCTTGGCATCGTATGCAGAGGTGATATCCTGCACCATCAGGGAAAGAAGCTCCAGATTTTCAGCATCCTTTTCCAGATCATGCAGCCACGAAACATGATCCATATCCGCAAGATCAATCTTTACTTTGCGGCCGACTGTAAAAATGTCGTTGTTCTGGTCATCATCGTCCCAATCGGTTGCATCGGAAATGTCGTTCAGCTCCAGCACACGGCTGCCATTTTGATATGAACGTACCGATTGCATGGTATCTTCAATCAGTTTACTGATTCGGTCAATCGTCAGCCGGAACGCATAAACAGAACTTTCCAGCCGTTTGAGCAGGTTAATGCTCATCAGACGGCGGATTCCCTCTTCACGGCCTGCCTGCGTCAGTCCCTTTCCATGCTGGCTGGGATCGATGTATTGGGAAATCCGAGAGGACAGAATAAAGCTGGTTGGTGTGTAAATATGCAGCGTCAGCGAATCCAGTACATTATAAATCTGTTGGTAGTTGATTGCATTATCAAGGCTTGTCAGGCATGGCTGCACAGAGATTGGCTTCAACCGTTCCGGGAAAGTACCAACATCAGAAATATTATAGTATTTTTCGATATGTCGGCGAGAACGTGCAATCGTCACACTGTCCAGCACCTCAAAGAAATCGAAGTCCAGTGCCGCAAGCAGCGCATTTGTGGTACGCTCTGTGACAGGAAGCTTGCTCCATGTATTGAAAGCCTTTTGCGCCTGCCGGAAAATTTCATCAATCGGAGACGAAGTATTCAGCTTTTCATTGATTTTTCCGGCATCTCCCTCATAGGCAAGCGCAAGCTGGTTTTTCAAATCCACAAAACGATTATTTACGGGTGTTGCCGAAAGCATCAGCACCTTGGTGCGCACCCCAGAACGAATCACGCGATTCATCAATTTTGTGTAGCGGTTTTCGTTCTCATCAGTAGAGGTATTACTGCCATTGCGGAAATTGTGGCTTTCGTCAATCACAACAAGGTCAAAGTTCCCCCAGTTAAGTGCAGCAAGGTCAATACCGTTAGAGGTTCCGCCGGAACGGCTCAAATCTGTATGGTACAACACATCGTAACGGAAACGGTCTTCTACCAGTGGATTGTTGACGTAGTTGCCTTTATAGATGTTCCAGTTTGCGGCCAACTTTTTGGGACAGAGTACCAAAACGGATTTGTTGCGATTTTCATAGTACTTGATTACAGCCAGTGCAGTGAACGTCTTGCCAAGGCCCACGCTGTCTGCAAGAATGCAGCCGTTATACTGTTCCAGCTTGTGGATAATGGCCAACGCTGCATCTCGCTGAAAATCATAGAGCATATTCCAGATTTTACTCTGCTTGAAGCCTGTAGCTTCATTTGGGAGATTATCTTCTGACACATCCTCCAAAAATTCACTGAAAATATTGTAGAGGGTGAAGAAATAGATAAAGTCCGGGCTGTTTTCTCGATAAGCTGTGCTGATGCTTTGCAATACAATGTCTGTAACATCCTGAAGTCGGGAAGAATCATTCCAGATTTCATCAAACAGCGACAAAAAGTAACGGCCGTTTTCAAAGGCTTCGGTTCGCTGAACAGGGTAGTATGCGTTGTTTCCGCGTTCACAACCAAGATCGACCGTTGTAAACCCACTGATTGGCATATAGGAACTTTCACCAACCGTCATGAAACCGGGCATTTGCTCTCCACTGACATTGGAACGAAATTTTACTTTCCGTCGCACCCAGTCGGCACATTCTTTCGCCAGTGCTTTTTGAATGAGTTCATTCCGCAAGCGAACCTCAAATTCTGTGCCGTAAAGGCTCTTTTCGCGGGTCAATTTCGGAATATAGAACTCTCGCCGCTCTTTTGGCGTGTTTTCCTGCACAAAGGTCGGTGAAGTAAAAATAAAGCGAAGTTCCGCGATTTCTTCCAACTGTTTCTTTAATTCCTGATACGCATAAATGGAAAAACAGGCCGCAGCAATGGACACGCGACTCCCTTTCTGCATAGTATCCTGTAAATCTTCCCGAACAGTATGGTTGATATTATCCAGAATTTTCATAGAAGAGTCCCCGCAATCGACTGACTAAAGCGAAAATTAACTTTCAACGATAAGATACAATAATTCATTTTAATGATACTCTAATCAGGTTGGAAAATCAATCGTTGCTCAGGCAGAAAAAGCTCAGCAGGCACTAAACGGATAAAAAGTTTTGAATTTGGCCTTCAAATAAGGTATAATGAATTTACAAACGCTAAAGATTAAGAAGCGAGCAGGTGATACCATGCCTTTCCCCCTCGACCATTACATTGAAGCCTCCCATGTGGATTACAAGGAGCGCCTTGAAGAGAAAAAGCCGCGCAGCTGGCTGAAATCCGTGTCGGCCTTTGCCAATACCGAGGGCGGACACTTGATTTTTGGCGTAAAGAATGAGCCGCGCGAGGTCGTAGGATTGGAAAATCCGCAGGCTGTGGTGAGCAGATTGACGGAACTTATCAAAGTCCGCATTGACCCTACACCACGCTATCGGGTGCGGGAGGTCGAAATAGAGGGCAAGTCCTGCGTTGATTTGGAAGTACAGGACGGCCCGGCGTATCCATATTATTATGCCTTTGACGGTTCCCATACGGCCTATGTGCGGCATGGCGACCAGTCCGAAGAAGCCACTTCACGGGAACTGAACGAGCTGATCCTACAAGGTATGAACCAGACCTTTGATGCCCTGCCCAGTTCTTATCGAGTGGGTGATGTCAGTTTTACACTGCTGGCCGCGACGTTTAAGAATCTGAAAAAAGAAGATTTCGACCTTGAAAAAGACTTGCCCTCCGCAGGATTGGTAACAGATGATGGACAAATCACGAATGGCGGCCTGCTGCTTTGCGATCAGGGCGTTCTGAAGCAATCCCGTATTTTCTGCACTCGCTGGAAAGGCAACTACAAGGGCAGCATTGAAGAAGATGCTCTGGATGACAAGGAATTTCAGGGTGCAAGTCTGATCACGCTGCTGCAAAATGCGGAAGATTTTGTTCGCAACAACAGCAAAAACCCGTGGAGCATCCGTGGTATGACCCGCGAAGAACGCAGTGATTACCCGTATAAGGCCGTTCGTGAGGTGCTGGTCAATGCGCTGATCCATCGGAATTATCAGATTCTTGGTTCGGAGATTCATGTGGAAGTGTTCGATGACCGACTGGAGATCACTTCACCGGGCGGTATGATGAATGGCCGCAGGGTGCAGGACATGGATATCCGGCACATTCCGTCTATGCGGCGCAATCAGGTTATTTCAGACGTGTTCTCACGGCTTGGCTTTATGGAGCGCCGTGGCAGCGGCATTGACCGCATCCTGAACTCTTATGTGGAAGTAGCCCAGAAGCCGACCTTCTACTCGGATTCGGATTTCTTTATCGTCACACTGCCGAATAGAAGTGTAGCGACTCCGGCACAGGTCAGTATGGAAAGTGTGGCAAGTGGTGCGGAAAGTGCGGAAACCTCTGCGGAAAGTGCGGAAACTTCTACAGTGCTCCACGGAATGAGTACGGATGCCGAAGTGAGTGAACTTTGCAAAAGGCTGGATAATACCAGGCTGACTGCAAGTACAAAAGAACGGACGCTTGAACTTTTCAAGAGATATCGGTATCAATATCAGTTCCGCAGCATAAACGTTGCACAGCTATATGGCGTTCAGAAATCGCGTGCATCCTCTATCATCAAGAATCTTATCAAGCATGGATTGGTGACGTCACCAGAATATGGCGTATACCAATTTGTGAAGAAGTAACACCGCTATCAACAGGTGGTTTTTGAAAACCAAGCGGTGAAGCTGTTACAGCCCATGGAACGTCTTAATATAATTTGAATTATCATAATCGAAATTATATTAACCACTTGTGTGAAAATGCCCACTCCCCTGAGAACTTCTCAGACGAGTGGGCATTCTTCTTTCCGTATATCAAATTTACCTTTGTGGTCACTCAAATCGCCACCAAGTCATGGATCAAAAATCATCATTTTTTTATTTGTCCCAGAGTAAGTGCACGGTTTCTGCACTGTTTTTGCACGGTTTCAAAGGATGCAATGGGCACTCTGACTTGCAAAATCCGGCAAAGGGTGCAGAAATTGCCAGGCAGAAAATCACGATGCTTTGCACAAAAATAACGCAAACTCGAAAGTTTCAAAATCAGAGTGCTCAGCCCGGTGGGCTCTTTTAATCAGAGGGACCAGGGATTCGAGTTCCCTCAGACAATCAGGCCCCGGGTGGTGGCTTTGAACGACAGCACGGTTTGCGGAGCAAAGTGATTGACCATCTGACAGAGATTTTCAAGCATTGAAAATCATGGTGATAAAGTGGATTTTTGTTACAAATCAATAAAAATGTTGAGGAAAAAATCCTTCTGTGGTAAAATAATTAAAAAGATGCTGCGAAATTGCGGAGGGAGGAGCTGTGCAACATGCACCAGCTCCATAAACGCCTTACAGGTGCAGCCAACAGTTCCATAGAAATCATCATTGCTTGGAGTTTTGCAGATGCGTAAGAGACTGTTTGTTAGAAACTGGATCCGAAGGCTTTTAAGGTATCTTTGTATTCCGGTTGGGTTCTTCTTGGTCGTGTTTCCTCTATATAGCCTGATGATCCGCCAGACGATCCAGGCGCAGTCCTCCAGCGCGATGGAAATGCTGGCAATCGGCACCACCCAGTTTGAACGCTGCCTGAGCAATATCCGCAGCACGACGAACAAATTGTTCAGCGAAACGGAGTATACTCTGCTTGCCAGCAGTTATGACAACAGTATTCTGGGAGATTATCAGACACTGACGAGTGCCTGCAAATCGTTACAGGATAAGACCTACGATTCCTCTGTGATCACATACAGCTATATTACATTTGAACGGAATGGCATCATATTGGATGACCGGAGCGCATATGAAAGCCATAGCAATTTTTACCCTGGAGCACTTGAGTATGAGGATGTGTCTCAGGAGGAATGGGATGCACAGAATCAGATCGACGTAATGACGATAAAGCCCGCCCATGTTGTCAAACTGATGCATTCCAGCTATGGCAATTCGTATGTCACAGTATATCAGCCCTATGTGAACACGGCGGGCCGTCTCTGCGGCGCAATGACGGTGCTGATCAAGGAAAAAGATGTCGTTTCAATGTTCCTTTCGCAGCAGCAATGGCGCAAGGAAGGCCTTTTTTGCCTGATTTCCGATGACGGAACGATCCTGGCGGGAAACAACTATGACGGAACGACACTTTCCCTGGCGAGTGATGATACGGGTTGGGAGACCTATCAGGGAAAGCGCTATCTGATGGCAACGCGATATGTGGCATCTCTGAATGCAACGGCGGTCATTGGAATGCCGCCGTCGCTCTACGAAGCGGGTCTGTTGGCAGTACAGCGTGCAATTTGTCTGTATCTGATCGTGGGCGTTCTGGGCTGTGTATTGATCAGCGTCTGCATGACACTGGAGGACATGAACAGCCTGCGTCCGATGCTGGATACGCTGGACGAATCGGATCTGGCATCACGGAAAGTGCTGAATGAGATCTTTCTCCGTAATGTAAACAGCCAGCATGAACTGGCGCGGGAACTGGAGCATTCACGCAGCGAGCTGGAACATGGCAAAATGGAAATTTTGCTGCGTACAGGATCTGTAAGTCAGGAATCCCTTCAGCAGCTGACGGATGCGGTGCAGCTGAAAGCCTATAACTTCCTGCTGCTGATCCCATCTCTTCAGGAAAACGCCGAGTGCTCACTGAAAGAGGAGCTGCGTACTGTGGTGGTGTCAGAGCAGATCCGTCAGATTTATGGGCAGAGATTTTATGTACAGGCAACGGCAGATGACCTGATCCTGGTGATCCTGACGCAGGAAACGGATGAAGCAGAGGAACTGCGGGAAATGTGTTTCCGCACAGAGCAGCTGTATGATGCACTGCATCTGACAACCCCCCTGATATTGAGCGATCCTTTTGAGAAAATGGAGCAGCTGTCAGATATTTACTGGAAGGCCCGCAATGTGGCGGCCTATGCGGATCCGACACAGAAGATCTGCTATTTGGGGAACAGCAGTGCGCAGCGCGGTACCGCGGTCAATGCAACCAATGCAGCGCGGCTTCGGGAATATCTGCTTTCCGGATGCACGGAAGAAGCGGTTTCGCTTCTGAGTGAGTTGTTCTCGGTGGATAATCTGGACCCGGAAAACTTTAAGCAGGATTTTTACACGGCAGGCGGCATTCTGCTGAACACGGCAGAAAGGGTACGCTGTCCGGATATCGCCTATCTGTGCAGTTATGACTCTAAACTGACTGCCCGCCAGATGCTGAGCCGGTTGCAGGACTGCTGTGTGGAGATCTGCAACCATGTGCAATTCCTGAAGCATAGCCACAATGATGCGCTTCAAAAGAATATTCTGGACTGGCTGGCACAGAATTTCCAGAATCCGGAGATCAATGCGGCGATGACGGCAGAGCAGTTCAAGATCTCGAAAAAGTATCTTTCGCAATTCCTGAAGGAGCAAACCGGAAAGAGCTATACAGAGTATGTGGAAGAATTGCGTCTGGATCATGCAATGCAGCTGCTGAGAACGACAGATCTGAATATTACGGATATTGCGGAGCAGTGCGGCTTCTCCACGGCAAATACATTCTATAAGGCATTCCGGCGGAAGTATCAGCTCTCGCCTTCTGCAGTTCGCAAGGGAGACAACTGATTTCAGCGCAGAAAAAACGAACGATGTCAGCCCATTCGGACAAACATCGTTCGTTTCTTTTTACAGGTGGGTTCAGGAATGGATGCTTATGGTCACGGTGCAGGGAGCATCCAATGCAAAGGTCAGCTCAAGCAGCCCATCATGGCGCGTGGTCACGGTGCAGGGAACAGAGGCTGTAACAGCTTTGGAGCCCGGCTGCAGAACAGCCAGAACCGTGCTGCGGCCCGCTGCGGTAAAATCCAGCGTGGCATTTAAGGCGCTGTTGTCCGGTGCCCAATCCGTATGCCGGACAAAGGCATCAAAACCGGTCGTGAGGGTGCCGGGGCGGTAGTAAGCAGAAAACCACTGTACAATGGGAGAAGAAAGCCCGCTGAACTGGTGCCAGCCGGCACCACGGCGGCTCTCGATCATAAAGTGCTCAAAACAACAGTAGCTTTCGGCACACTCGTTCTGCCACAGGGGAAGAGCGGTGTCGGCAATGCGGTAAGCAAAATCGGCAAGGCCCGCATCCAGCGCAGATTTGAAGAACATCCACTGATAAGGCATCCATACAGCGCCGTTCCAGTAGCCGTCACGCCGATAGTACGGCGCACTCTGATCCACAGTGGAAAGGCCGCAGGCACACCACAGGTGTTCCGGGCTTTGAAGCTTCTGCCACAGAAGCTCCTTCTGCGGTTCTGTACAGGCACCTGCAAACAGCGGCGAAGCGCCATCCAGGCCCATGTCGTAGTTCAGGCCCTGCTCGGTGCGCAGAATATCCGCAGCATCACCGGAAGGATCGTGCAGGAGGTACCCGAAGTAACCGCTTTCCTCGTCCCATGCAGTCTGCAGGGAGCGCCCCAAGCGAAGCGCATCGGCATCAAAAGTATCTGCGTCGGTTGTCTCGCCCAGCAGGCGGGCGGTGTAAGCCAGGATCTTGGCGCAGCGTATCGCATGGGCAGTTGTGACCACGGGCGCGCAGCTGGCCTGCAAACGGCGGCGATGGACCTCCTGCTGTGGGGGATAATCGTCCCATCCACCGGAATTATAGAAATAATCCCAGGGGCGCAGCAAGCCGCTGTGCAGGTTGGCGGTAGTGGAGCCGCCT
>OGJY01002858.1_pt1 | contig 15812 bp, 10 predicted proteins | sample 1572231 | NCBI WGS metagenome assembly OGJY01 (sample SAMEA2582121, study PRJEB24529) | metagenome | biome: Human gut stool | place: China | collected 2011
TTACAACAGTTTATGGATATACGGAATGATTTTATAGATCTTTATAATGTACATGGAAAGACGGTATACTGATAAAACATCTATACTTTTGGATTTCTCAAATCGTAGTAATGAATTTGGAAACTCATTACTATAATGTATCTTTGTCACCATATCAATTATTCACCTAAAAACTTAATTCTAGAATGGAATCAGTAATGAAAAGAACGACAGCCACCGGCTTTTTGTCTACTTGTGCCATATCGTTGGCCCTATTTTCTTCGTGTACCAGTGTTGAACCCAATACACTTACACCCGAAGAAATCGCAGACGGCTGGCAACTCCTCTTCGACGGCAAAACATTAAACGGCTGGAAAGATTACAACGGAACAACCCTGACACAACCCTGGCATGTGGTTGACGGATGCATCCAAGCAAAAGGAGACGGTAGCGACGCGAGTGGTTATATCGTAACCGACAAGCAGTATGAGAACTTCGAATTGTCTTGGGACTGGAAATTGTCCAAAGGAGGCAACAGCGGTATGCTATACCATGTAGTCGAACGTCCCCAATTCGCCGTTCCATACGTCACGGGACCGGAATATCAGTTAATAGACGAACCTAACTTCCCCGAACCACTGGAAGAATGGCAGAAGTTGGGTGTCGACTACGCCATGCACCTCCCCGACAAGGCAAAAATGAAAGTAAACCCGCAAGGAGAGTGGAACAATTCAAAGATCGTATTCGACAACGGACATGTAGAACATTGGTTGAACGGAGTCAAAATCCTAGAATTCGAAGCCTGGACTGACGATTGGTATGCAAAGAAGAACAGCGGTAAATGGGCAAACGCCCCAGAATACGGCTTGGCCAAGAAAGGTGTCCTTTGCCTGCAAGACCACGGATACCCTGCTTCTTTCCGTAACATCAAGATCAAAGAACTCCCCCGCAAGACAAAAGAAGTGACGCTATTCAACGGTACAGACCTGAAGGGATGGGAAGCCTATGGCACGGAAAAATGGTATGTAGAAGATGGTTTGCTGATCTGTGAAAGCGGTCCGGACAAGAAATACGGCTATCTGGCTACACGCGATTACTATGACGACTTCGACCTGACGGTTGAATTCAAACAGGAAGCAGACGGAAACTCCGGCGTATTCATCCGTTCCTTTATCGAAGAGGATGTTAAAGTGAACGGTTGGCAGGTTGAAGTAGCTCCCAAAGGCCATGACACTGGCGGCATCTATGAATCATACGGACGCGGCTGGTTGATCCAAATCCCGGATGAAAAAGAAAATATCCTGAAAGAGGGTGACTGGAATACCATGCGTATCAAAGTACAGGGAGACAATGTCCAAACTTGGTTGAACGGTCAAGAGATGGTCAACATCAACGATGAAAAGATCGGAGCCGGACAGGGACGCATTGCTCTGCAAATCCATGATGGAGGCGGTATCAAGGTTCTCTGGAGAAACCTGAAAGTAAAAACATTATAAATTCTTGTCCCATAAAAAATGACTCCCGTTCCAAACAATATGAGACGGGAGTCGTTTTTTCATTCCTTGCGACCATGTCTTTTACGAGGAGACTGGGGGCGTTGCTTTTCGAGATATTGTTTATACTGATCCTCCGTCAGTATCTTTTTCATCTCCGCATCCCGATCATCCCGCAAGCTCATCATCTTTTCGCGCATCTTCCGACGATCCCAATCGGCCTGTTTTCTTTCCGCTTTCATCTTATCTCTGAACTCAGCTTCCACTTTACGGAAATCTGCCGCCTGTTTCTCATCCAATTTCAGATCAGCAATCATTTTTTCACAACGTTGTGCCGGATCACCTCCTTTTTTTGCACCTCGTTTGCCATCTTGGGCAAAAACAGAAACCGAACTGATCAAGAGAACCAAACACAATCCTATTACCTTCTTCATAAACTAATTACCTGTTATTAATATTAAACTTATTTGTTTTTGAAGCGCTTCTGGATAATAGACTTGGAGCCGGACGAAAGGTTTAACCCAGATCGATGTTATTTTATTATTTAACAATGATTTCCTATTGAACCGGACCACAGGTAATTCCTTCCGTTTTCCACTTTTGTAGAAAGGAATTCAATTTGTCCAAAAAACGTTGATAGTCCTTGTTGGAAGCATCCGTCCACCCTGTTTCCGCATAAGCGGCCAAGCGGGGATAGACTTTCAGATTCATGCTCTCGACTGTCGGGATAAACTCTCCCCACATTTGGCATCCTAATCCCAATACTTTACTTTTCTGATCATCCGTCAGGCCCTCCGGTATAGGATTGAACGAGTAAGCTTTTTCCATAGGAATCGACTCGTATGAATAATCCAAATAGGTATATTCATGATAAGAATTCACGACATCATATCCCTTTTCTATTGTTTTCCTAATAAGAGCCGTGTCTCCCTTCCAGAAATGGACGATCGTACCGGAAGCCAACTCCTGCTTCACGCCTTCTGTATCGGCATCTGACTGATATTCGTGCAGTTTATCTCCGGTAATTTCATTCCACCCCATCATTCTCTTGCCCTTGGCTGCCAACATATTGGATATTTCATTTGTAAAATAGACCTGAAGTTCGGCCGGAGTCTTCAAATTATGTTTGGTCATGTAAGCACGTATCGCTGGGGAATTTTTCCATTGATCATATTTCACTTCATCACCTCCGATATGGAACACAGAACCGGGGAAGATCGCGATTACCTCATCTGTGACCTCGTCCAAGAATTTCATCACGTCAGGATCAGCCACATTAAAAACTTCATAATGTACACCGAATTTCCCCGGCACTTTTATCTGTTTTCCGCTCGTCCCTAACCAGGGATAAGATGCGATAGCTGCACTGGCATGTCCTGGCATACTCACCTCCGGTATTATCGTTATATGGCGTTTTGCCGCATAATCCACAATTTCTTTTAAATCTTCCTGCGTATAAAAACCGCCATGACGTTTACCGTCATACACGTCACTCCCAAAATGGTTGATTTCGGAAGAATCCCTGAAAGCTCCTATTTCCGTCAACTTCGGATACTTCTTTATTTCGATACGCCATCCTTGATCGTTGGTCAGATGCCAGTGGAAGACATTCATTTTCAGGTCTGCCATTTCATCCAACAGCTGCTTCACCACTTCTTTGCCTTTGAAATAACGACCTTCGTCTAACATAAAGGCACGCCACGAAAAAGCAGGGTAGTCCGTAACGATCGCCTTCTGTACCATCAACTTGCCGTCTTTTTCTTTGATCACCTGCCTCAAAGTCTGAACACCATTCAGGATACCGGCCGGTGAATTGGCTTTTATCATGACCTTCCCGGATATTGCGTCCAAAACATAGCCTTCCTTTTTATCCGGCAAAACAGTCGGGTCCAACTGTAAGGTTATATCCGCCTTCCCGCCACCTTCATTCAATACGGCTCCGACTGAAAAGTCGGAAGACAGATAGGATTGAAGGAGTTGCGCTTCATTCGCCAGCTCCAAAGGATAGGCGACAACGGGCTGGCTCTTCAATTTGACAAACCCGGAAGTGTAGGCGATTTCCGCCGGTTGGGGGATCACGGCATATTCTTCTATCGGGAGTTCCTGACAAGAACAAAGAAATACCAAACAAAGGGAAATAAGAAGACTTGATTTCATAAATATCTGAATTTAATGATAACAAAACAATAGAGATTGTAAAGATAATCTATTTAACAAGAATATACACTTAAGTTATTCAAATTATTCAAAACAAGGGCGCATATTTCTTGAATATCGCCCTTGCAAAAATACAATCTCACATTCAAATAAATGTCAATTCAAATAATAATAGAATCACCTTTTTTTAACTCAGCTCTTACCTCCAAAGGAGAAACATCCTCTATTTTTTTATTTTGCTGTAGTGCCAAATATGAAGTAACCCCTGCTGCTTCACCCACTTGATTCATATTAACCATAACTCTTATACCTGAATAAGCAATAATCGCAGCATCCAACATTCTACCTGCAACCATTAAATTATCATACTTTAAAGGTATTATCGAGCGAAGTGGAATTTGATAAAAAGTAGGATCAACGTCCATCTCTTTTCTCCATCGGCTTCTCTGATCCGGGAAACCCGGCCTAACGTATACCTCCGAACCATCAAGATACCGGAATGTCAATCCTGGTTTATCTTGATGATGAATATCTAAACGATAACTACCATTTGCAATTGCATCATCAAAATGTTTACCGTACATCGCATCTTCATCACTGATTTGATATAAACATTTAATATGTCGCGTTTCTCGTATTCCTATATAAGAGGGTAAAGCGACTAAACCAGGCATATTTTCTTTAGAGCCGTATTTTCTCAACATATCCATCATTGCCCGAATTTGTCTACGGCCTTCTATTTCTGCTTTTGTGAGACTATCTGCAATAGAACAATCCGCTTTATATACACGTGTCCCAGCTAACATATAAACATTTGTATTGGGTAACATGGCCCCCCAAACAAATCCATCCGGTATATTAAACTCTGTTGCATGCTCTTTCAATAAGCTATCAAATTCTTTAAAATTCCACCCTTCAAAATGAGCACAAGTAGTAGGAGGCTGTAACAAATCAAATGTATATGAGTTCAATCCCAAACGATAACAAAGATCTCCATCTCCTGTCGCATCTACAAAATATTTAGCTTTTATAATACCTCTACCAGATTTATTATCCACAATAACTCCAACAAGTTTACCTTCTTCATCCAAACAAGGTTCAGAAAACAAAGTATGAAGATATGGATGAATACCCGCTTCCAATACCAACTCATCCAATTCTATTTTAAGTTCCTGGGAGTTAAATGTATACGCCGAACTCGGGTTAGGACTTACATTTACTGCATTTCTTAAAGATAAACGTTCTATTACTTCATTTGTGAGTCCTGCTATAATCTGTTGTTTAGCCTCTGTATCGTACAAAGAATGCCAAATGTTAACTAAAGAGCTGGTAGCTACTCCACCAAAAGCATTTTGTTTTTCCACAATTGCAACAGTAGCACCTAAGCGGGCAGCCCTCACTCCTGCAAATACCCCAGTACAACTTCCTCCTAATACACAAATATCAACTTCCTCTATTATCGGTAATTGTATAGAAGTCTTTTTTATACCATTTTCTACAGCACAAGCTGTAAAAGGAGTTGTTAATCCCGCACCTAAACTCCCTAATAATATATTATTTAAAAAATTCCTTCTTGTTTGCATTTTCATAAAACTATTTGTTAACATAAATATTTATCACTCCGGATAAATCAATATCCATTATTTTGAGTCAAATTTTTATTTACATCCCTCTCTGCCTGAGGTATGGGCCACAAATAATCCACATCTTCTCTAAAAAAGGTTTCTTCACAAAAATAATATCCATCAGCGTTAACCGGAACCTTTGTATAATTAGGCGCATCTTTTTTAGAACAAACTTTCATGCCATGAAAACGCCCTTTCAAAATTATATGCGCAGTACGCCAACGGAACAGATCAAATAATCTTAATCCTTCCCAAGCTAACTCAACGCGCCTTTCACGTCTTAATATTGTTGTCAGCTTATTAGGATTTAGCTCTGTAACAGGAGGCATCTTAATTTCCGCACGTCCTCTAACTTTATTAATAGTCTCATCTAATAGGTTTTGAGTTATAGGAGAACCATCTTCTATATTAGCTTCCAAATAACTCAGCAGAACTTCTGCATAGCGTATCATTGGGAAATCGCAGCCATAAACGTTTAAATTACCATCATAATCTTCATCGCAAAATTTCCGAACCATATAGCCACTCCACGGGCGTCTTAACAACTGATCTTGATAAATATTGGGATTAGAGTCAGGATGAGCAATATATAACATTCCCTTAAATACAGATATGTTATCGACAAAAATGCTTTTTAGTAATCTCGGATCACGATTTGCGTACGGATTTTCAGGATCGAATAAAGGAGATTCGCTAATAGGCAATCCATCCACACATTCAAAATCTTCCACTAATTCATTATATGGACTAAAATGATGGTAACCTCCCCACATAAATCCTTGACAACTCAACTGAATTGAAGTGCTATAGATGTCTGGCATCCGTTTACTAACTAAAATAAATTCTTTGCTATTTTCACCTTTTTCAATAAACAAGTCACTAAAACGTGAATCTATTTCATATACACCCAAATCTATTACTTGTTTATAAGCATCCTTAGCCTCTTTCCATCTTTTTTCAGCTAAAAAAACTCTACCTAAAATTGCAAGGGCCGCCCCTTTGGTTATTCTGCCATAATCTTCATTCCGCCTTGTCACCGGTAAATCTGGAATTGCAGTTTGTAACTCCGACACTACAAAATCTATTACACTCTCTTTGGAATCACGGAAAACACTATTTGCTTCATCCACAGTCAAAACCTTTGTCACCAAAGGTACATCTCCCCATAAAAAAGCCAGATAGAAATAATTAAAAGCTCTTATTGTTTTAACTTCTGCTTTCATCTCCTTCATTTTATCAACTCCCATCACTACATTATCAATATTCTCGAGGAAATTATTACATTTTATAATTTTTCTATAAGAAGTTGTCCATAAATCCATTACAGGTTGATAGGACGCAGCCAGATCCCCATTATTAAAATCGGTGACACCATTATCCTTTTCAAAGCCATTATCAGTAGTTGCCTCAAAAAGTCTTAGAGCCGTATCCTGATTCCACAAATTATATGATTGTTTCGAGCCAGTCCCCGTCATATTGTTTATTTGATACACACCTGTCAAAGCAAGTAAAGCGTCACTTTCAGTTTTCCAAAATGTTTCATTCGACAAACTATCCAAAGGATATTTATCTAATAAACTATCACATCCCATTAAACAAAGTGTAACGAATGCAAATATCAATCTATATATTTTCATATTTCTCATCACTTTAAAATGTTATACTTATTCCTGCCATAAAATCTCTAACTGCCGGATACATAGAGGTCCTTTCTGGATCCCAGCCATCCAAATAACTATGAAATGTTGCTAAATTTTTTATGCTCGCATAAACTCTTAAATTAGACATCCCTAAAAAATGGATCATCGAAGAAGGAAATGTATATCCAAGTTGTATGTCATTAATCCGTAAGAAAGATGCATTTGCAACCCTGTAAGTAGAGGTATAAAATTGCTGTTCTCCCCCTCCTAAAACCAACATCCGAGGATAAGTTGCATTATGATTTGTATCTGTCCAGCGTCCTTCAACCATCCATTCCTGAGGATTTGACCCCCAATAAAAAGCATTACCTTGATAACCTTCAATCAGTCGATTCATTCCCGCAACTCCACTCATATTGAGTAAAAAGTCGACATTCTTATACGAAGCATTAATATTTAAGCCAAAATTATAGTTCGGGAATTGGTCGCCGATTATTTTCCGATCATAATCCGCATTTACCACACCATCAGGAACGCCGTCAGGCCCACTAATATCTACCAATTTCAAGTCCCCAGGCTTAGCAGTCCTAGGCTGCTTTGCATAATTATCTATTTCTTCTTGACTATTAAAGAAACCATCCGTAACATAGCCATAAATAGATTTTAAAGAATAATCAAGAAATAGTCCACCAGCAATATCCTTTTCCACATTAGCCAATTTTTTCACTCGATTCTTCACATAGGAAACATTTGCAGTAATGCCATAAGAAAAATCACCTATAACATTTCGATGCTGTATGGACAAATCAAGACCTTTGTTGACAACAGTTCCTGCATTCTGAACAGAGGGTGTCATGCCCAAGATTTTAGAGGCTGTCACATTGTACAATATATCAGAAGTTTCCTTAAAATAATAGTCTACAGTGAAGGTTAATTTATTATTAAACAATCCCACATCCGCTCCTACATTTACGACCTCTGTCGATTCCCATGTAATATTTGTACTTGGGACAGTAGTTGCCGCAGCACCTGGTTGTAATACTTCTGAAACACCAAAAGGAGCATTTATGCCTAATGCAATAACCTGTTGATAAGGATAATCACCGATGTTCTGATTACCCAATGTACCCCAAGATGCCCTTAACTTCAAATTATTCATAACAGAAACATTAAAAAAATCCTCCTGAGAAATAATCCACCCTCCGGAAACGGAAGGGAAAAATCCCCATCTATTATTTTTGGGGAATCTTGAAGAGCCATCGTATCTTGCATTCAATTCTACAAGATATCGATCCTTAAAAGAATAGTTTATTCTACCAAAGAAAGAGGCTAAAGCCCATTCCGAAGCAGAACCGGAATTCTGTTGGTTTGAAGCAGAACCTGCGTTTATTTCATATAAAGCATTACCGGGAAAGTTGTCACGATAAGCCTCTACCCATTTATTTTCATTACTTTCTTGTGAATACCCCAAAAGAAAATGAAACAAATTCTCTTTTATCGTTAAATCATAATTCAAATACGCCTGCAAAGTCAATAATGAATTTTGAGTGCTCCGAACTCTTAAATCCGAGGGAGATGCTGTAGTATATTGATCTATCACTAATGTAGGCCTGAATTTTTTATAATCCGAATTGGTATAGTCATATCCTGCAACACCAGTTAGCTTCAAGTCTTTCAAGATGTTCCATTCAAAATTAGCACTTGCAATAACATCTACATCATTATTTTTTATAAAAGATTCGCTATCCATCCAACCTTCAATCGTAAACCCAGTCTGATTGCCATAATAACCATCAGAGCGTTTGCCTGCAATTGTATTAGGTACTTTTATTGCATAACTTATTAATCCCTCAACTCCCTCCGGAGGATTACTATCGACCGCAGTAGGCTGATTACGGTCCCCTTTTTGTCCTGAGAATTTTACATTTACCTTAAAATTATCTCTTAACTTACTGCTTGCGTTAAACATAACATTATAACGTCTGTAATTAGTTTCTGCAACAATCCCATTTTGATTTAGATACCCTAAAGAAAACATATATGAATTTTTATCATTTCCTCCGGTCAAGCCTATATAATGATTTGTTTGAAATCCACTTCCTGAACTAATCAAATCATCATAATGTCTTTTATTCGGATAGTTATCCGGATCCTCTCCAGACTTGAATTTTGCTATTTCATCAGCAGTATACTGCGGACTACTCCCTCCATTTATCAATGCTTCATTATACATTTCTGCATAAACCCAGGAATCTACAATTTTAGGAGTCTCTGCCGGACGGGAAAAACCGAAATTACCTTGATAAGTGATACGGGCTTTTCCTTCTTTGCCACTTTTGGTTTTTATTAATATGACTCCGTTCGCAGCTCTTGTACCATAGATAGAAGCAGAAGCAGCATCTTTCAAGACTGAAATACTCTCAATATCATTAGCATTTACATTTTCCAATGAAGACGATAAACCATCAACTAAAACCAAAGGAGTATTTCCTGCGCTACTAAAAGTTCCTAATCCTCTAATTCTCACATAAGACTGGTCTGCTCCAGGCTGCCCAGAGCCTTGAGTGACATTTATTCCACTAACCATACCGGCCAACAACTGAGAAGTTTGTGTAACTTTCAATTTTTCTATATCCTTTGTATTCAGGGCTGAAACCGAACCAGTCAAATTTACTTTCTTTTGTGTTCCATATCCAACGACAACAACTTCGTCTAAACTTTCAGAATCTTCTTCTATTTTAATCTCGAACACGCTATTACTTTTTACTACGATTTCTTTTGTTTTATATCCAATATAGGATACTACCAAAATATTATCATCCGAAACTTCCAAAGAAAAGCGACCTTCCATATCCGTCACAGTCCCATTTGTTGAAGATCCTTTTACCAGTACATTCGCTCCAATAATCGTTTCACCTGTTTTCTGATCTGTAACAACTCCAGTTATCTTTCGCTTTTCCTGAAAAATATCAGAAGTTTCAGACAAAGCCAAGATAATATCATTATCCACAACTTTATAGACAACATCAGTATTCTCAAAGATCTGCTTTAAAATGGCAAAAACATTTGAATCTTTTGCATCTACCGAGACTTTGCGATTGACATCGATGATCTTATTATTATAGAAAAACTGAAAATCGGTCTGTGCTTCGATTTCGTCAAGCACATCCACAACTGCCTTGTTCGTTATATTAAGTGAAATTATCGCCTTCTGTGCATACGATTGGGATGCAAAAGCCAAGCTTACCGACAATAACAGCAATAGACAGGTTAATTTCATAATTTTCACAATTTTAAATTGCAATATAAAGAAGATAATACTCTCCCTATACAGAAAATGATACTTTTTTTCCATACTTTTGTAGTGATTTATTCAATAAAAAAATTCGTTTGTGTCTCTCATGATGATCTTACGAATCTTCATTCGGGAATATGCGGGAACATATTTCCGAATGTTTTTATCCGTATGATCAGGTTTTATAAATTCGTATATTCCATAGGCTATTATCTTTTTAAATTAAACATTCAATTTTTCAACACAACTACAGATTGTTGAATCTTATGGCTATCATCTGATCTTGTTGTCTTTATTTCATAATCTATTTGCGAAGTTATTTTCAAATAGTCCAATACTTGTGATAATTGTTTATCTTGAAATGTTCCTGTGAAATAATAGCTGTTGATTATATCATCCTGTACATCAAATTTCACATTGTAGAAATAAGATAATTTCTTCAGCACCTGAGGTAAAGGCATATTTTTAAAAACTAAACGCCCATTTATCCACGATGTTTCATACTCCGTATTTACAGGAAATATATTTATCTTATCTTTAGTCACATCATATATAGCTTTATCAGAAGGGTTCAGATGTACCTTCTTTGCAACTTGTCCATTTTCAACAACTTCTATATCTATAGAACCTGATACCAAAGTTGTCTGAATTTGACTTTCTTGCTCATAAGCTTCTACATTAAACTCCGTTCCATGTACTTTCACCCTCATCCGGTCATCTTGAACACTTACAACAAAAGGTTGCTCTGGATTATGAGTAACCTCAAAATAAGCTTCTCCAGAAAGACTAACACGACGTACATTTTTATCAAATGGTAATGGATAAGACAGTGTACTCCCTGAGTTCAGATATGCAACTGTACCATCAGGCAAATCCAAATGGGTACGCATACCTGCATTTGCTTGAATTGTTATCACCTGAGAGGGGAGGTACACATTATCTTGTTTTTTCCAATAAATTACAGACGAAATTATTAAACCAAGCAAAAAACACGCAGCATAAACAGAAACTCTTTTCAAGAAGAATCTTCTGACATGAACTTGCATTTTCTTTTGAACTTTTTGATACGCTCGTAAAGAGTTACGCGAAGCAATCCGTTCGCGTGTTTGGTTAGCATAATAAATACGGGCAATCTGCAACAACACTTTTTCATGCTCCGGATCCTCTTTCAGCCAAACATCGACCTGCGCTTTCTCTTCCTCAGAAGCAGTATTCCAGATATATCTTAAAACAACAGAACTATCCGGTCCATCAATTATCATATATGTATTCTCTGATTCCATTCTATATATATGACAAATCTCCTGAAGAGACACCCTAAAGGATTTCGCAGAATTATATCAATTTTTTTATTTAAACAATTTTATCATGCTTTATTCTTTAGTTCTTTAAATCTGAATTTTAACATGTTCCATAAAAGCACAAGGCAACTTTTTCATTTTCCACAAGGAAAACATATAAAAAGACTCGAATCCATATTACTATTTTAATTTATTTTTTCCCTACATTTGTATAAAGAAATCGAAACTAACGTAGAAGCGTTTAGATATTATTTTGGAACTCGAAATCTGGTAAATTTCTAAAAATCCCGAAGTAATAGCCTGAATGCCTGCGCTCCTATAGGCGTGGGATGTTCAGACTTATTATGGGGGATTGGGCATACCAGAGCCTCGGGTTCCTAATAAGCCAAGAACATTTCCACGCTTTTTTCATAAAAATTTAAGGGATATGGATGAAAATAACCTGACAATACTATTACAACAAGGAGACCGGAATGCTTACAAGCAGCTGTTTATCAAGTATTACTCCCCCCTTTGCGAATATGCGTCACAATATATTTCTGATGATGATTCTGAAGAGCTTGTGCAGGAGTTAATGCTTTTTCTTTGGGAGACACGGGAAAATCTTGTAATTGAGACGTCTTTGAAATCCTATCTGTTTATCTCCACCAAGCATCGTTGCCTCAATGCGATCAGGAAAAACCAGTACCACGAACGTATCCATAACCAGATATATGAGAAAATAAAAGACCAGTTTGAAGACCCGGACTACTATTTCGTGAATGAACTGACAGAAAACATACAGAAAGCGATCGAGAACCTACCCGAAACCTATCGGGAAACATTTGCCATGAGCCGATTCGGGGAAAAGACGAATGTGCAGATTGCCGAGAAACTCGGAATATCGGTAAAAACCGTCGAATACAGAATATCGCAGGCACTTAAGATACTTCGTTTTAAATTGAAAGATTATCTTCCGCTTCTGATAAATATCTTAGGCTAAAAGCATATTGACAAAATGTTACCATCATAACATTAGTTACGACTAATAACCATAAGTAAATAGAAATACTATAGCGGATAATATTTTTAACACTTCATATGGATGACAAGAGAAGGAAAACAATACTAATCTGTAAGGCACAACGCATTCGTTAATAAATCAAAATCAAACCAAAGCTTATTAAACTTACGGAAAACTTCCGTGTCTATCTTTTCGTACTTAATATCAGATAAGATAAAATAAAAGTTATGAAATCGGGAAGGTATTTTTTTATTCTGTTTTTAATTCTATTGATTATGCCTGCATATGCGCAAAAAGGTGTAGACATCACCGGAACGGTGATTGAGGAAGGGACCAATGAACCGATCGAACAGGCTACAGTTCGTTTGTTAAGTGTCAAAGACAGCTCCATGATCGGAGGTGTCGCCACATCGCGCAACGGAAGTTTCATGCTCAAGAACATCAAGAACGGCAGTTATCTACTGCACGTGTCGTTTGTCGGGTTCGATCCGCTCTATCAACCCCTGCGTGTTACGGGGAAAACCAATCCGGTCAAGTTGGGCAAACTCGCGCTTACCGACGGGGCAATTCAATTGGGCGAAGCTGTCGTGATCGGGAAAGCACCGGAAGTAACCGTACGCAACGATACGATGGAGTACAATGCCGATTCCTATAAAACCACGGAAGGCTCCATGCTGGAAGACCTGCTGAAAAAAATGCCCGGTGTGGAAGTGGATAGCGAAGGAAAGATCACCGTCAACGGGAAAGAGATCAAAAAGGTGCTGATTGACGGAAAAGAGTTCTTCTCCGACGATCCCAAGGTGGCCTCCAAGAATCTACCATCGAAAATGATCGACAAAGTGCAAGTGTTGGACAAACTGAGCGATATGGCCAAAATGACTGGATTTGACGACGGAGAAGAGGAAACTGTCATCAACCTGACTGTCAAGCCCGGCATGAAGCAGGGCTGGTTCGGAAACGCTTTTGCCGGTTACGGTAGCGAAGACCGGTACGAAGGGAACTTCATGGTAAACCGCTTCATCAACAACGATCAGCTGACCTTGATGGGAGGTATCAACAACACGAATAATATGGGATTTTCAGACCTTGCCTCCAGTATGTTCTCTGGGATGGGCGGACCGCGTGGACGTCGGGGCGGAGGAGCCGGCAACGGGATCACAACATCCGGCAATATCGGCCTGAACTTCAGTAAAGAATTTAATCCGAAGTTGACGGTCGGGGGCAACCTCCGTTATTCTCATTCCGACAACGACGCGATCAGCAAGAGCAACCGACAGAATATCCTACCGGGCGACAGCACTTCTTTCTACAACGAAAACAACAGCAGCAACACGCGCAGCGACAATGTAGCAGCCGACCTCCGTATGGAATGGAAACCTGACTCGCTCACCCAGATCATATTCCGTCCGAGTTTCAGTTACAGTAACAGCCATAGCCGTGAAGGGAGCACCTTCAACACGCTGAGCGGAAACCGCGACACGGTCAACATCGGTGAATCCGATTATCTCTCCGACGGAAGCGGCTACAAACTCAATGCCCGCCTGGAGTTCAGCCGCAAACTGAACAGTGAAGGACGTGTTTTCAGCGGATCTCTATCAGGAGGACTAAGCGATTCCTATAATAAGGGACTGAACTATTCGAACACCGAATATCTAATGATGGCTGACGGGATGGACAACGAACTGGTGGATCAACGCTTCCGCTACGACAACAAAGGGTTCAACTACCGGGCTTACCTGTCCTGGGTAGAACCGATCGGCCACAACAACTTCATTCAAGCAACCTACAGCATCCGGCAAAACAAACAGGAATCTCTGAAAAACTCTTATACCCGTGAAGAAGGAAGCGAAGATTACAACTTGTTGGACACGGCTTACAGCAAAAGCTACCGCAACAACTTCATCAACCAGCAGGTCAGCCTCGCCTTCAAAGCTATCCGGGAAAAATATGACTACACGGTCGGTTTGACGGTAGACCCGTCCCATAGTACAAGCGAGAACTTCGTGGGCGATACGGTTCTCTCCAAATTGTCGCGCAACGTGGTGAACCTTTCACCGATGGTTCGCTTCAACTACAAATTCGACAAACGCACGAACCTTCGCATCAACTATCGCGGACGTACCAGCCAACCCAGCATGACACAGTTGCAGCCGGTGGCAGACATCTCCGACCCGCTGAATACGACGATGGGTAACCCGGACCTGAAACCGACTTACACAAACGACCTGTTCATCCGTTTCCAGAAATTTGTGCCGGACAAGCAAACAGCCTTGATGGTAATGTTGAATTTCGACTATGTGATCAACGATATCGTCAACAAGTCCGTCTATGTCGGCAATACCGGTAAAAAGATGACGACCTACGACAACGTAAACGGGAACTACAATGGGAACATTCGCGTCCTGTTCAACACGCCGCTCAAAAACCGCAGATTCTCGATCAACTCCATGACAATGGCCTCATACGCCAACAAGAATGGTTTTATCAACGACGAAAAGAACACAAACAAGAACCTGACTCTGGTGGAACGCGCCGGTATCGATTTCCGTTCCGACTATCTGGATCTCGGACTGAACGGTAACATCCGTTACAACGGAACACAAAACTCACTCCAGGGACAGAGCGAACTGAACACCTTCAACTACGGTGTGGGTGGAACGACAACGATCTATCTTCCACTCGATTTCAAAGTGGAAAGTGATATCAACTGGTCGACAAACTCCGGCTATTCAGACGGTTTCAAACAGAACGAAGTGTTATGGAACGCCTCTGCTTCCAAATCATTCTTGAAAGGGAACCAAGCGACGCTCCGTTTCAAAATATACGATATACTGAAACAACGCAGCAACATATCCCGCAGCGTAACCGCCAGCTATACACAGGACTCCGAATACAACACACTGGGTAGTTACTTCATGGTGCACTTCATCTACCGCTTTAGTATCTTCAAAGGGGGAGCCAGCATGAACGATGTGTCCGGACCTGGCGGAAGAGGGCCGAGACATGGCGGTCCGATGGGACCGCCTCCGGGTGGAAGATTCTAATGATTTATCCGTTACTTTTGGCTTGATCCAAAAGTAACCAAAAGATCAAGGCTGAACCGTCCGGGCTACTCCTGTCCGCTTAGGCCTTTCATAGAAAGCTACGCTTTCTCTTAGGATGGCCGATACTGCCTGCTACATAGATGTCGGTATCGACCATCCCCAAAGAGCTGTCAGGCTCTATCTTCGGCCTAAGCTGGCGAGCGTTAAGCGAAGAGACCGGAGTGAGCGCCCGGAGCGTCTGCTGTCTGAGCGAAGCGAGTTTCAGACGCGACAGC